>Ga0308309_10000019_pt1 | contig 158495 bp, 140 predicted proteins | sample HubBroMetageWFT5_FD_192491 | JGI IMG/M metagenome (GOLD analysis project Ga0308309, IMG submission 192491) | Warmed and freeze-thawed soil microbial communities from the Hubbard Brook experimental Forest, New Hampshire - Hubbard Brook CCASE Soil... | ecosystem: Environmental > Terrestrial >...
CGAAGCCGAGCGCTTGGAGCACGCCGTCTCCCCCGACTTCGAAGCCAAACTCCTGGCCAAATTGGGCAAGGGAGTCGCCTGTCCTCACGGCAACATGAGCGAGATGGAAAGCCCAGCCAGCCGCCGCCATCGCGGCCTGTTGCTGCTGGCCGATGCCGCACCAGGAGCCGCCTACGCCGTCAGCGGCATCTATGAGCGTGACCGTCGCCTGCTCGAATTCCTCGAAGCCCGCGGCATTCGTCCCGGAGCAAAACTGCGACTCCTCGAACGCAACTACGACCAGACCCTCGCCCTCTCCACCACCGCAGGCAACATCTCCCTGGGCCGGGCAGCAGCCGAGCGCGTCTGGGTTTCCCCGGCCGACCACCGCCCCACCCGGTAGCCCTCTCCCCCGCTTGTCATCCTGAGCGAAGCGAAGGACCTATGCAGTCGGCTCGCGCCCCACCGGAGCGCGGTATCGCCGTCACCGCACCGCATTTCCGTGAACTGGTTTCATAAGTGGGACCGGATAGGGCGCGAGTGGGATCGGGAAGGGCACGGCTTCACGCCGTGCCATCCAGATGCCAAAAACTCCGGGCTTCAGCCCCGAGGTTCGCTCCCCCGTCCCGCACAGAGAATTCATGGCACTGAGAATGCGTGAGCCAGTTCGTCAAACTAGTTAACCATAGTTTATTCCATCGTGTATACTAAAGCTAATCTCCGCCGGCAGGCCCCTCGGCGCAAGATTACCCTCACCGATGAAGCTCGCCGCCACCCAAAACGAACCCGAAGTCGTAATCATCACTCACGAAGACATCGATCGCGCCCACGATCGCGTCCGCGTGTCATCCGCCCGTGCCCAGCGCGGCTTTTCCTCCCGAGCGCGCCTGCTCTGGCTGCTCGTCGGCCCCGGCGTCCTGGTCATGCTCGGAGAGAACGATGGCCCCAGCATGGTTTCCTACGCTGCCACCGGAGCCAAATTCGGTGTCGGATTCTTCATCCCCTTCGTTGCCCTCACTTTTTGCATGGCGATCATCGTTCAGGAGATGACCGTCCGCCTCGGCGCCGCCACCCATCGCGGACACGCCGAACTCATCTTCGACCGCTTCGGCCCCTTCTGGGGATGGTTCTCCATGCTCGACCTCGGTCTCGGAAACTTCCTGACCCTTATCACCGAGTTCATCGCCATCCGCGCCGGCCTCGGTTTCTTTGGAGTCCCTCCCTGGATAGCCGTCCTCATCGCCCTCGTAGTCCTGTACGCCGCGCTCATGAGTCACCGCTATTGGACCTGGGAGCGGATCACTCTGGCCGCGGCCGCCTTCAACCTCATCTTCATTCCAGTCGCACTGATGACCCACCCCAGTTGGCACTCGGTCGGCCATGCATTCCTCACTTGGCAACCGCTTCCCGGCTTCAACAAAGACACTCTCCTGATCGTCCTCGCCGATATTGGAGCCACCGTCACTCCCTGGATGCTTTTCTTCCAGCAAAGCGCCACCGTCGACAAAGGAATGACGACAAAAGACATCCGCTTCGGACGCATCGACACTGTTTTGGGAGCCACGTTGGCAACCGCCGCGGCAATCGCTACGATCCTTGCAACTGCGCCGCTCTTCGCCCATCAGATGACCGCCGACAATTTCCAGGCAGCCGAGTTTGCGCAGGCCCTGCAACCAATCATCGGCCGCTTCGGTGCATCCCTCTTCGCCCTCGGGATGGTTGAAGCCGGCATCGTCGCCGCCATCACCATCTCAGCTTCGTCCGCCTACGCCTTCGGAGAAGTAACCCACAAACCGCACAGCCTCAACCTTCCCATGGGAGAAGGCAAATCCTTCTACGCCGTCCTCACTCTGTGCGCAGTAGCGGCCGCCGTCATCGTTCTCATTCCAGGCCTGCCGCTGGTCTACGTGGTGCTGGTGGTGAATGTGGTCGCGGTTCTCGCGATGCCCCCGGCGTTGGTCTTTCTTTTCATGTTGGTCAACGACAAAGAAATCATGGGCGATCTGGTAAGTCCGCTGTGGGCCAACATACTATCCACCGCAGTAGTATTGATCCTGACCGCTGCCGGCATACTCTTCGGCATCAGCATAATCGCCCCCAACATCTTCGCCGCCCTCGGAGGAAAGTAAGAGCGTAAGCAAGAGCAGCTCTGTGGACGAACAGGGGTGAAGCAGGATGTAGACCAAGGGGTGAAGCAGGATGTAGACCAAGCGGGTGGAGCAGGCCTTCAGGCCTGCGCCGAAAGGCAAGCACTTGGATTGGGCTTTAGCCCCTGAGGTTCAGCTTTCACCAGGGGCATAGACACCGCGACTCAGGAGAATAACCAGTATGGTGACAAAAGAAGAAGCAAACAGCTCCGATCAATCCTGGGTCTTAAACTCACTCGAACACGATCAGCTCGTCAAAGCCAAAAAGCATCCCATCCCCCGCCGTCACCTGAAAGGCCCCGAACTCCTCGTCCTGTGGGCGCTCCGCCTCTACCTGCTGTTCATGATGGCAGTAGTCGCTTACCAGGTCTGGATCGCAGCACGCTAACACCTGCACTTGTCATCCTGAGGAAGCGGAATCGCTCGCGAAGCGAGCGACTCCCCACGAAGGATATATGCACTTCCTTGCAGCGCGACTCAGCCTTCCGCGGACTCCCGCCCAGCGCGCAGCGCGTTCTCACTGCTGCCTGCAAGCCTGCATTGGTGCGCATCAAACTGCGATTGCAGACTAGCAGTTGCCGCCTTAAGGCTGCGTATCTCAGACGCCTTGAATTGCTGGCTGCAACCGGTGCACATTGCAACACATGGCGTTGCGCCAATATGCTTTACCATCCGAATAGCGCGCTTGGGCATGACTCAGTTTCCCACAGCCCTGCCCCCGGAGCCAGCCCTGTCGATTTCAAACGGCATGGCCTCACCCCAATCAAAAAATGCTATAACCAAGCAGGATGAAAATGATTCTGGCGATCTGCGCATGCTTGGTGAGCCTTGCTTCCACGGCACTCGCCCAAACCCAACCCTCGACCTCAGATACGAATATGCCAAAAGGAGTACCCATGTCAGCCCATGCATCCGGACCGTTTGACGTAAAGTTGGTTCCTCAGGCTCCAGACGGCAAATTCGAAGATGCCTCCATGGGCCGTATGACCATCGACAAACAATTTCACGGCGATCTCGAAGCCACCAGTAAGGGCCAGATGCTGACCGCCATGACTGAGGTCAAAGGCTCGGCCGGCTACGTCGCGATCGAGCGCGTCACCGGGACCTTACGCACTCCCGGCGGCGCCCGCGCCGGCACATTCTTCCTGCAGCACACCGGCACCATGACACGCGGTGTCCCGCAACTGAGCGTCACGGTCGTACCCGACTCCGGCACCGGCCAGCTCGCAGGCCTCACCGGAAAAATGACCATCAACATCGCCGACGGAAAGCACTCCTACGACTTCGACTACACCCTCCCCCAAATCCCTTAATTACAGGCTCCACCCTACGCAATCCGCGACAGAACGGCTAAACTTGTTGGTTGGGTATTTTGCTTTCTCATCAGGATGGCCATCATGTCGTTGAACAGCTTCAAAAGCCGCTCCACTCTCCAGGTTGGCGACAAAGAATACGAAATCTACCGCCTCGACGCGCTCGACCAGCAAGGCATCTCCACCAGACATCTCCCGTACTCGCTTCGCATCCTGCTCGAAAATCTCCTGCGCACCGAAGACGGCCGCAACGTGACCCAACAGGAAGTGCGCGCGCTAGCCGCGTGGAATAAGAATTCCAAGCCCAACAAAGAAATCGCCTTCACTCCCAGCCGCGTCCTCCTCCAGGATTTCACCGGAGTCCCCTGCGTAGTCGACCTCGCCGCCATGCGCGACGCCATGCAGCAACTGGGCGGCGACCCGGCTCTCATCAATCCCCTCCAGCCGGTGGAACTCGTGATCGACCACTCCGTCCAGGTCGATGAATTCGGCACCCCCGGCGCTTTAGACATCAACGCCCTGCTCGAGTTCCAGCGCAACAAAGAGCGTTACTCCTTCCTCCGCTGGGGACAAACCGGCTTCCGCAACCTGGCCATCGTCCCCCCGGACACCGGCATAGTCCACCAGGTAAATCTCGAATATCTCGCACGAGTAGTTTTCATCCACGAAGCAAATGGCAAACGTACAGCCTATCCCGACACTCTAGTCGGCACAGACAGTCACACAACTATGGTGAACGGGTTGGGCGTATTGGGATGGGGGGTTGGGGGCATTGAGGCTGAAGCTGCGATGCTCGGGCAGCCGGTCTCCATGCTGATTCCGCTGGTCGTCGGCGTGAAGCTCACTGGACGCTTGCGCGAAGGGGCTACCGCGACCGATCTTGTCCTCACCATCACTGAGATGCTGCGTCAGCATGGCGTTGTCGGAAAGTTTGTCGAATATTTCGGTCCCGGGCTGCGCGACCTGCCGCTGGCCGACCGCGCCACCATCGCCAACATGTCGCCAGAATATGGCGCGACCTGCGGCATCTTTCCCGTCGATAAGGAAAGTTTGAAGTACCTGAAACTCACTGGCCGCAGCGCAGAGCAGATCGCGCTGGTCGAGGCCTACAGCCGCGAGCAGGGGCTGTTCCATGATGACAAAACCCCCGAGGCGGAATATTCCGACCTGCTAACGCTCGATCTCGACACGGTTGAGCCGAGCCTCGCCGGACCGAAGCGTCCGCAAGACCGCGTGATCCTCTCGCAAGCCGCTGACTCCTTCCAAAAAGCTCTACCCACTTTAATCAAGCCCAAAGCCGGAGCAACGTCGGCAGCGAAAACGGCCTCAGCCGCCACAAACTCTGCCCGCTGGGAACAGGAAGGTGGCAGCCCCATGGCCATCGGCGTGGAAGATCCCAATGTGCACGAGCATGTTTCCCAAAGTGTGAAGAACTCCCTGAAACACGGCAGCGTAGTGATCGCCGCCATCACTTCCTGCACCAACACTTCCAACCCCTCGGTGATGATCGGCGCAGGATTACTGGCAAAAAAGGCCGTGGAGAAAGGCTTGTCGGTCCCTCCCTGGGTAAAGACTTCGCTGGCGCCGGGATCAAAGGTGGTCCGCGACTATCTGGAGAATGCCGGCTTGATGCCGTATCTGGAGAAGTTGAAATTCCACATCGTGGGCTACGGTTGCACCACGTGCATCGGCAACTCCGGGCCGCTGCCCGCGGAAGTGTCTCAAGCCATCGACGAAAAGGAACTGGTAGTCGCCTCCGTGCTTTCTGGCAATCGCAACTTCGAAGGCCGCATCAACTCCGAGGTTCGCGCCAATTACCTGATGTCGCCGCCGCTGGTGGTTGCCTTCGCGCTCGCTGGACGCATCGACACTGATCTCCGCAAAGACGCCATCGGCAACGGCAGAGACGGCAAGCCGGTTTACCTCGCCGATCTCTGGCCCACGCAGCGCGAAGTGGAAGAGGCCATTCAGCAGTCAGTCACCTCGGAAATGTTCGCGAAAAGCTATGCCGAAGTCTTCCTCGGGGACGATCGCTGGCGCGGCCTCGTCGTGCCCAAAGGCCAGACCTACGCCTGGGAGAAAGATTCCACCTATATCCGTCGCGCTCCCTACTTCGAAGGCATGAAGATCAAGCCGTCGCCGGTCGAAGAGATCAAGGGGGCGCGCGTGCTGGCCGTGCTAGGCGACAGCATCACGACGGACCACATCTCTCCCGCCGGCTCCATCAAGAAAGACGGCCCCGCCGGAAAATATCTGCAGGAGCACGGCGTCAAGCCCGCCGACTTCAATTCCTACGGCTCGCGACGCGGCAATCACGAAGTCATGGTCCGCGGAACTTTCGCCAACGTGCGCCTGCGCAATAAGTTGGTGAAGGCGGAAGGTGGATTCACCCGCCACCTGCCTACGAATCAGGAAATGTCGATCTTCGAGGCGTCGCAGAAATACCAGGCTGACGACGTTCCGCTGGTAATCTTGGCCGGAAAAGAATACGGCGCCGGCTCGTCGCGAGACTGGGCTGCCAAAGGTCCACGCCTGCTGGGCGTTCAAGCCGTGATTGCGGAGAGTTACGAACGCATCCATCGCTCGAACCTGGTTGGCATGGGAGTACTTCCCCTGCAGTTCGTGGCGGGTCAGACCGCCGAATCGCTCAAACTCACGGGCGAGGAAGTGTTCGAGATTACCGGCATCTGTGATGTGGTCGAACACTTCGCTGCTGGACGTTCTGTGAAGGTTCGCGCGAAGGGCAAAGGTGCAGCCGTTGAGTTCAACGCACTGGTCCGCATCGACACTCCGCAAGAGGCGCTCTACTACGCTAACGGCGGGATCTTGCAGTATGTGTTAAGGCAGTTGCTGGCGGGGAAACCTAGCGCGCAGAGTGTGGGGGTGTAGGAGTCGGTTCGGAGTGCCCACCTTCGCAAAGGACGCAAGGGTGGGGCAGCCTCGCTAAAACCCCACAAATGGGAAGTGATTGCCCTCTGCGAACGCGCTTTTGAGCCGGCGCGATGCTATTCCGTCGGATTGACCGCAAATAAAACCCAGAGGAACGACGTACCGCAAACATACGTACAGCGGGGACAGAGTAGCTATAAAACCCGCATTTACGGCGACAGCGATCGCACCCAGAAAACCGAGACCAATCAGACTGTCGAAGATCGCTGCTATGAAACTCTTGGTGCTGAAATTCTGAACCACTCCCAGACAAAATCCCACAAGCATACTAATGTTGGTAACAATCAGCATCACACTGGCGACGACTCTATAGGTCCAGTACGGGATAAGCCAAATCGCGGCTGCCGTGGCCTCCACGGCGGATGCCAAAGTGCGCCCCACAACCTTTGAAATCAGGCACAGTGCCGAGATTGCCAGCCAGAGTGAGAGCACGATGACGCCGATGTAAAATACAGCCGTATAGCCCGACCTTAGTTCTGCGAGGATACTTCCTTCCTGGAATCCTTGCTGTATCTCCGTCGTTTCACTCCAGATGTCCCAGACCTTGTGCATCCATTCAAATATGCCGTGCGCAGGGCCGAATAAAGCGATTAATAAGCTAAGCAGTACCCACAGAACCGGCGCCACACCTAAGAATAGAAAAGAGAGACCTACCTTCACCGCTGCGTCTTCGCCAACATCTTTCAATCGTGTGGACATCGCGCTTCTCTGAACCACGATTCGGCCTGGTCGAAGCCCTATGCCTATTGTGAAACAGATAGTGCATTCGTTTCAGCCCTGCGGGCGCGACGCTAAAGCCCCCTGTTCCTCTTATCACGACTTGCGCGGCGTTGAATTTGCTTCCTTTTAGCACAAGAACTGGAGATGCAAGATCAAGGTCAAGAGCAGCGGGCAGGAGTGCCCGCTCCACACGGCCGTCTCGACCACTCGAGAACAGCAAAGTCCTCCGCTCCGGTCCGGTATGACAGGGTGGGGCGTTTCGCGCCTACAAGATCAGAGTTTGCTGTCCGCGCCGCAGCAACGAAGGTCAAAGTCCCCACCGTGTCTCGCCGGAGAACGGAGAGACAAGGACGGGGCACCCTTGAGTGCGAAGTCCTGATGCCTATGGTTTGGGAGGGCATAGGCCGCAAGAGCGCGACAATGTGGCGCCCGCGGCTCGCCGCACAATATACCAGTGAAGCGACACACAGGATTACCAGCCCCGTCCGAAGGTAGACAGCAGCTGTCATCGAGATTCCGATTCCGCTTGCGATCGCAAAGTAGGCGGCGACACACGCCGGGCATTTTGGCAACAGGGCCAGAATGCCGCCGGGGACGATCCATCCGCCGACTCCGAGGCAACGCCGCGCCAGCGTTGCCGGACGCGGACCGCCGATGGCGATCCGCGCTTCGGACATCACGCGATTCGAGCCTCGGCTCGAACCAGTCGAGACGGCTTGGCAGCAGGCTTGGGCGCTCACGAGGCGTGTTCTCCCGCGCAGCACGACGATCCCGAGCCTTTCGGAGCTACGTACAGTGCCTTCGGATCGACGAAATAGCCTTTCGCATATCGATCGTGATGTCGAACCCAGGCCATGGTGAAGGCCAGTCCATCCTCGTCGCGGCCTTTCGGCACGAGATCAAGAAAGTTGTAAGCGCCCACCAGGATGTCGAGCCCGCGCGCGTAACAGGAGTAGGTGTGGAAAAGTTCGCCCGCATCGTTCTTGTAATAGACGCTTGCGCCTGGCCCTTCTTCGCTGGGGAACTCGACCATGTCGTAGTTGTAGTTCAGTTTGCCTTTCTCCATTTCCTCTTTTGTGAACGAGACGTGGTAGTCCCGGTTGAAGTCGTTCTCAAACGATGATACCCAGCGGAACTGCCAGCCCATCCGTTTCTTGAATGCCTCGATCTGTGCCAGCGGGGCTCGCGAAACCACAATCAGGGTGGCATCGCGATTGGCCAGGTGAGCCAGGCTGCCGCCGAAGTGATCCGCCAGGTAGGAGCAGCTTGGGCAACCCTCCTCCCACCCCGGACCAAACATGAAGTGGTAAACAATCAGTTGGCTTCTGCCGTCGAACAGATCGGCGAGGGTCTGTTTGCCGTTCGGTCCGTCGAAGACATATTGTTTTTCGACTTTCTCCCAAGGCAGTTCGCGGCGTTGCCGGCTCAATTCATCTCGCAATCTGGTGAACTCTTTCTCTTTCCGGAGTAACTCTTTTCGGCTGGCAATCCATTCTGTGGGCGAAACGACTTCGTGATCTTGAACTCCCGTGCTGGTGGTTAGTGCAGTCATAAACATTCTCCTTAGTTTGCAGTTAGATGTTAGGTTGATGTCTGTCTTGCTGTTTTCGGTCGCGGACGCTGTCAGACGGCCTACTGTTTTCTTCTTCTGTGCGAAGATCGTCGTTTTCCGCCGGGACTGCCCTTCTCGGCAATCTCCCTTATCCGAAGCAGTTCGCCCGACCACAGTTCCTGGAACGGACCCACCCATCGTTCATAGATCTGCCGGATGGGTACGACGTTCAACGAGTTCACCCGTTGCCTTCCCGCCTCGCGCGTGTGCACCAGGTGCGCCTGGCGCAGCACTTCGAGATGCTTCATCACTCCAAAGCGGCTCAAGTGCGGATAGGAATCCACAATCTCGGTGGTGGTGCGGGGACGATCTCGCAAGAAATCCAGAATCGCGCGCCGGGTCGGGTCGGAAAGCGCCTTCCACACCGGGTCGAGTTCGTCCGCCGGATGAGCAGCCGTTTTCCCCACGCCGCTACTCACAGTCCTTTTTTGTTCGGCTCAGCATGTGACTCCAGCCACCGTTCACATTCTTGCGGTGTTCAGGATCAATCATGCCCAGGGCGCGATGCCGCAGAAGGACGCGGCAACCTCCGGAAGCCGGTTCGATCTTCACCTCCACATGATTAATGACCGGATAGGACATGAACATCGGGCCGCTCAATTCCAGCAGAGTCGGAGCCTTGATGACCTGCACGAATCCCCACAGGTGGCCGATGCCGTTGCCCCGGTCCCGGTACCAGCGGCCGCCGACTTTAGGTTCCAGCAGTAATTCCAGAGACTGGCCGTCAGGCCTGGTATTGCCTTTTCCCAGGCGATGCAAAACTGCCGCGAATGCTTTCTCCGGCGTGGCTTTGATGTCGATATGCTGCTCAACCTCGAGTGTCAAGTCTTCCAATGTCATGGCTGTTTTCTCCTTGGTGCTCTATCTGTATTACGTGACCACATATTAACGTGACCTTTTAGTCACGTCAAGAGGTATTTTTCGTGCCGCGGTTGCTTCCGGCGGGGATGGCACTCCGAAGGTTCGCGGCTCGATTGCAGCCACGCAGGGACTCATCGCATACTGAGAGCCATGGGACTGGAAAACTCGGCGTTGTCAGGCACTCACGTTCGCCTCGAACCCCTCGACCACGGCCACGTCAACGGCCTGACCGCCGCCGCGGCAGCAGACCGCTCTCTCTACCAGTGGAGTCCCGTGCCGCAGGGCAAAGCCGAGGCCGCCATCTACGTCCACACCGCCCTGGCGTGGCGGGATGCGGGCACCGCAGTACCCTTCGCGACAGTCAACGTGAGAGATGGCGCGGTCATCGGCTCCACGCGCTTCTGGAACCTGGAGCAATGGTCGTGGCCGCCCGGACACCCACGATACGGACGCCAAGTGCCCGACGCCTGCGAGATCGGCTACACCTGGCTGGCCCGCTCAGCCATCCGCAGTGCAGCCAACACCGAGGCCAAGCTGCTCATGCTGACCTACGCTTTCGAAACCTGGCAGGTGCTTCGCGTCTGCTTTCACACCGACGCGCGCAACCAGCGTTCCCGTGCCGCCCTGGAACGCATCGGCGGAAAGTTCGAAGGAATTCTGCGGGCCCATCGCATGGCGGCCGACTTCATTCCACGCGACTCGGTACGCTACTCGATCATCGCAGCGGAGTGGCCGGGCGTGAAACAACAGTTGCGCCACCTTCTGGATCGGCGAGGCTGAAGAGGGTTGGAGCGGATCACTCGCCAGCTCAGTTCCAGGGAAAGGATTCAGCCGTCACCGCTGCTATAATCAGGAATTGCGCCCATGTCTACGAAGCGACTGATCCGCTCTACAACCGTTTTATCCATCCGCCGCAACGGCAGCGTTGTCCTCGCAGGCGATGGGCAGGTCACGCTCGGCGAGTCCGTCATCAAACATACCGCGAAGAAGATCCGGCGCTTGTACAACGACAAGATCCTCGCTGGATTCGCTGGTTCGACCGCCGATGCCTTCACGCTTTTCAGCCGTTTCGAATCGAAACTGGAGCAGTACCACGGCAATCTCGGACGGGGCGCAGTCGAACTGGCCAAGGACTGGCGCACCGACAAATATCTGCGCCATCTGGAAGCGTTGCTCCTGGTCTGCGATAAAGAACAAACATTCCTGCTCAGCGGACAAGGCGATGTGATCGAACCGGACGGCGGCGTGGCTGCAATCGGCAGCGGCGGCCCCTACGCCCAGGCGGCAGCCCAGGCCCTGGCGCAGCATACGCAACTAACCGCCCGCCAGATCGCCGAAGAAGCCATGAAGATCGCGGGCAGGATGTGCATCTATACCAACGATGTAATAACGATTGAAGAGCTTTAGTTCTCAGTTCCCAGCAATCTTTGCTGCGCGACTGATGACCGGGAACTGAGAACTGAGAACTTTCTATGGCTATTTACTTACCCTCCACCGCCGAAGAAGAACAACTCGCCCTCGACGAACTCACGCCTCGCGAGATCGTCGTCGAGCTTGACAAACACGTGATTGGCCAGAAGGACGCCAAACGCGCCGTGGCCATCGCCTTGCGCAACCGCATGCGCCGCCAAAAGCTAACCCCCGAACTAGCCGAAGAAATCATTCCCAAGAACATAATCATGATCGGGCCTACTGGGGTGGGAAAGACTGAGATTGCGCGGCGGCTGGCTAAGCTGGCGAATTCTCCGTTTCTGAAAGTTGAAGCTTCGAAGTTTACTGAGGTTGGGTATGTGGGGCGGGATGTGGAGTCGATGGTGCGCGACCTGGTCGAGATCGCGATTGATAATGTTCGCGAACAGAAGCTGGAGGATGTGGCTGACAAGGCCGAGCTTAATGCTGAGGAGCGGCTGCTGGATATTCTGCTGCCGCCATCTCCACCGGCCCGGCCTGCCGAGCCTTCCACAGCGGGCGGAGTGGTGATCGATGGCAATACTGCGCTGACCGAATCTTCGTCCCGCACGCGTGAAAAACTGCGGCAGCAACTGCGCGAGGGCAAGCTCGATGAGCGGCAGGTTGAGATCGACGTGCGCGAGCGCAATTTTCCATCTTTTGAAATTATGACGAACCAGGGTGTTGAGGAGATGGATATCAACATCAAGGACATGCTGCCCAACATCTTCGGGGCGCGGACCAAAAAGCGGAAGATGAAGGTGAACGAGGCGTTTGAATATCTGATTCAGGAAGAAGAGCAACGCTTGATCGACATGGATCAGGTTACGCGCATCGCGATCGACCGGGTGGAGAACTCGGGCATTGTGTTTCTGGATGAGATCGACAAGATCGCGGGGCGCGAAGGCGGGCATGGGCCCGACGTTTCGCGGGAGGGCGTGCAGCGCGACATTCTGCCCATTGTTGAAGGCACTACGGTGAACACGCGGTACGGCATGGTGCGGACAGACCACATCCTGTTCATTGCGGCCGGAGCATTTCACGTTTCGAAGCCGAGCGACCTGATCCCTGAACTGCAGGGGCGGTTTCCGATCCGGGTGGAGTTGCAGTCGCTGACCATGGAGGATTTTGTCCGTATCCTTACCGAGCCGAAGTCGTCGCTGGTGAAGCAGTACACGGCTTTGCTTGACACCGAGGGCGTGAAGCTGGAGTTCACTCCGGAGGCTTTGCAGGAGATCGCGCACTTCGCGTTCCGGGTGAATGAGAGCACGGAGAATATTGGAGCGCGGCGGCTGCATACCATCATGGAGCGGGTATTGGATGAGCTCAGCTTCGATGCCCCAGAGAGAAAAGGGGATCACGTTACGATCGACGCGGACTACGTTCGGAAGATGCTTACCGACATTGTTAAGGATCAGGATTTGTCGAGATATATTCTGTAGGCGGCGATGTCGGGGTCTGTGGTACCCACTTTTCGAAACCGCGAAAGGTTTTGGGGCATCCTCTTCGGTGGCGCTGCAGTCGTGGGCCAGTCCCCCTAAGTCGCGCGGGTAAGTCACCCGCTCCCCCGCGGTTTGTCTTGATCGTCGCTGAGACCTTCGGGCCATTGCCCTAATTCCAGCACAGTATTATGCTTATTGCCGCTCCGAATGCGCTTCCCCCGCAGAGGAGAAAACATTGGCCGAGGTGTATAAACCGAGGGACAGAATTCCAAAGTCGGGGATTTACCGGGTCACGCATGACCCAGCTCATGTCCAAGAACATGAGGTCACTTGTGTTGCGGGAACACCGTTTCCACCGTGCATGGGATGCATGTATCCGCGATACGTTCTCGTAAAAGCTGCGCACTATGTTGGGACCCACGCGCACTTCAGAGTAATGTCAGGTTCGAATTCCGCCACAATGTCTGCTGGTGCGGGATCTGTGCCGGAGGATTGAACGCCGGAAGTCCAAGGATCGAATCCTCTAGCAGCTTCTTCCCGAGCAAGGGGCTCAGGACCGCATACCAGGGCGTCGTTGTCGCCTGATTCGACTGCTCAGGGCCAAGAGCCCTGATGGTGGCCGGACGCTGATCGCAGCGTTGGAAGCGCTGCGCCAAACCAAGATCGAAACTTTTCAAGAGCCTGCCAAGGCGAGCGGGCGGCTCGCCCGCTCCACACACGGTCGCTTCCAACTGATGTAGTCTGTTGTTTCGCCCATGAAGATTCCACGAGGACAATTGCTGTTAGTGAGCGCCTTGATTGGGCTGACGGGGTGCGCTTCGATGGGTCCGCCGCTGCCGCCTTCGCTCGAGTTGCCGCGGGCGCCATCGGACCTGCGGGCTGCGCGCAAGGGTGACAGGGTCACTCTTACCTGGACGATCCCGGCGCGGACTACAGACCGGCAGAGCGTGCGGTATCTGGGAAAGACGCGTGTTTGCCGGGGTGGAGATGCGACTCTCAAGCAATGTGACACAGTTGTCGGAGAAGTGCAGCCGCCAGCGGATTTCGGCAGCCCAAGAAAGGCCTCGACGAAGAAGCTTACTGCCAGCTTCGTGGACGCTCTTCCTGCCACGATGGAGCAGGCGAATCCCACGGGCTTCGCCACCTATGCCGTGGAAGTGATGAACGCGGCAAACCGCAGCGCGGGGATCTCGAACCAGGTGCATGTGCCGCTGGTCCCCACGGCGCCGCCCCTTGGGGCGTTTACAGCGCAAGCCACCGCTCAGGGGGTGCTGATCTCATGGCAGTGCCCACCTTTGTCGGGAAGAAGAACGGGCATGAAATATCTCTTGCGCATCTATCGGCATCCCGTGTCCAGTGCAAGCCCGGCAAAAATCGCCGAGGTGGATGTTTCTGGCTGCGTAGAGGGGCCGAGCGGGCTGGCGCCCGTGGTGAGTTCGCCTTCGAGCGCGGCGACGAATGCGCCCAAGGGGGAGGACAAGATTACTACTTCCTTTCTTGACCAGAGCTTCGAGTGGGAGAAGACATATTTCTACCGCGGGGCAGTAGTGAGCGTGATGGAGGCGGCGGGAAAGCCTGCGATTGAAGTGGAGGGCGATGACACTCCCGAGGTGAAAATCTTTGCCGACGATGTATTCCCGCCCGGCGTGCCTTCGGGGTTGCAGGCGGTGTTTTCCGGGCCAGGGCAAGAGGCGTTCATCGATCTGATCTGGGCACCCGACACGGACGCGGACCTTGACGGCTACAACATCTACCGTCACGAGGAGGGTGCAGCTGCGGTGAAGGTGAATTCGGAAGCGGTGAAGGTGCCGGCGTTTCGCGATCGGCAGGTGGTTTCCGGAAAGAAGTATTTTTATTCTGTGTCGGCCGTCGATTTGCGCGGGAATGAGAGTGGGCGATCAGAGGAAGCGAGCGAGAGCGTGCCGTGAGATGGCGGGACCGGTGCGGGCGGGCAAGGTGTTCTTCGCTCCGCTCAAGGTGCGGAGTTGGGAGATTGGGAAAATTGTCGCCGGAGTTCTTTGTCTCGTGATTAGATAGATGGGATGAAATATTGCCGCTTTCAACTGAATGGTGAGGCTCACTACGGGCTGGTTGAGCCGGTGGCGGGACGCGATGCGATCCTGCGGATTCTGCTTACGGCTCCGGAAGAATCCGACGGCGACGTGGAGAGCTTGCGAACGCGTCGGATCGAACCGATTGCGCTGGAGGAGGCTCGGCTGCTGCCGCCGGTGCGGCCGTCAAAGATTGTGTGCGTGGGGCGCAACTATCGGGAACATGCCGCGGAGCTTGGGCACGAGGTGCCGAAGGAGCCGCTGCTTTTCTTCAAGCCGAGCTCGGCCCTTCTGGGGCCCGGCGGAGTGGTGCGGCGGCCGCAGATTTCGGAACGCGTCGATTATGAAGGCGAGCTGTGCGTGGTGATGGGAAAGATCTGCTATCAGTTGCCGGTTGACGAAGATGTGCGGCCGTACATCCTTGGCTACACTTGCCTGAATGACGTTACGGCGCGCGACCTGCAGAATAAAGACGGGCAGTGGGCGCGGGCCAAGGGCTTTGACACCTCTTGTCCGGTCGGTCCGGTGGTGGTCGAGGGACTTGACCCCTGGGCAGGAGTGGGTGTGGAGACGCGCGTGAATGGAGCGGTGCGGCAGTCGGGCAATACGCGCAATTTTATCTTTCCGCTGGATGTGATCATCCGGCACATTGCTCGGGTCATGACACTTTTTCCCGGCGATCTGATTGCGACCGGGACACCGGCGGGCGTGGGTCCCATTGTGGCCGGAGATGTGATGGAGATCAGTGTGGAGGGCGTGGGGACGCTGCGAAATTTCGTGGCGGACGAATAGAGATTCCGGCTGCCTACTGCAGGCGGAAGCGTTCTCTCATCAGGCGCTGGAGACGGGGTTTGTAGAGTAGATCGTAGGCCAGCTCTTTGTCGGGAAACATGGCGAGCGCGGCGCGCTTGGCGCCAGCGGCTAGTTCGGACGCTTCTTCGATGGTGAGGCCGGGGTCCTGGCTGATCACGGACGTCACCATGCTCATCATCACTTGCAGGCGGCGGATGCGGCGGGCCTCGTCTTCGCCCTCGTCATCCCGCACACCCCTGATTTTCCCTGGTGCCAGAGGTGGATCCTTCTCGTCACCCGCAGGTTCCCCAATGTGCATGCTGACCTCGTGTTGTGGCCTGTTCCAGCATTCTCCTCCAATCGGGGCAGAAAACAACGGCCCGAAAGTGCTGGGCCTCAGGCGCTGCGCCGGCCGGGCGTTCCGATTGGCGTTTACGGTTAATTTTACGGTTAACCCCAGGAAAGTTCGTAGCGCTGCGGCAAGTGCCCGCCTTCGTAGTCAATGCTGCCGTTCTCTTTGAGGCCGGGGCGGAGCAGGATCTGGCGAACCATCTCTGGAATCATGACCATGCCGACGTACTTGCCGAGGCATTCGTGGCTGCCGAAACCGAAGTGAAAGTAGTGATACCAGTTGCGTCCCGGAATGAATTGGTCTGGGTGCTCGAATGCTTTCGGGTCGAACATCGCCGATTGGGTCACGGCCAGAACATAGGTTCCAGTACGAATGGTAGTGGCGTGAACGGTGTCCTTGGCAACGGTGTAGTCGCTGGCGGCCTGGCGAAACAAATAAGGAGAAATGGGAACGAAACGGAGAGCTTCCCAAACGATGGCGTCGAAATCGGCGGGATCGACGGCCTGCGCGGCAGTTTTCGCCTGAGCCAGCCACTCGGGGTGGTCGAGGAGATACTCGATGACCTGCGCGACGGCCTGGGAGGTGGTTTCGATGGCGCCGATCAACAGGCCGCCGGCGTTGATGCCGAGGCGCTTGATGTCGAAATCGACTGCGCCTGGGTATGCGGTGCGCAGCATGCGGGTGACGATATCGTCGGTCAACTGGTCGTTCGTCTTTCCCAGCAACTTGCGCACCAACTTGCGCAGTAAATACCAGGGGGCAAGCAAAGTGTGTTCCGCGTGCTCCGCTTTCACGGCAAGCCAGCGAGCCGGAATTAATTCCGCAATGTATATGCCTAGCTCCTTGCCGGTCTGGTTGTGACGATCGGAGATCTCTTTGTGTTTCTCGGCAGACATCAGGTCGAAGGGTTGGTTGTAGAACGTGTCAGCCTGGTTCCAATAAGACCAGTCGATGAGCTTCTTGAGTTCTATGCCTTTGAGCCCAAAATAGTCACGTACTAGTGTGGCCGGCACCATGCGGCAGTAACCGTTGATGGCTTCGATGCGGCCGTTTGCGGAATCGAGTAAGCCGGCGGCGATCGTCGCCACCATCGCCCGGACTTGGGGCAGGTCGTCACGATTGAGCAGTCCCTGCATGATCGATTTTTCACGAGTGTGGAGCGCGTCATCGTCATGCGCCATCAGATAGATGCCGTTCGCCATCTTTGGTATGTAAAGCGCGACGGTAAACGTGAGAGGCATGTTCAGCACCTCGGTGACATCGTCGAAGCGCGTGACCAGAGTACACATCGGGGTCACGAGGACGGGACGTTTTTCGCGCAGTTCCTTGAAGAAGGGCAGAGGATCAGTGTCGATCCAGTTGCGAACTAGAGGATACTTGTCGGCATCGGCGGCCGCATCAAACTGTGCCAGGTAATCGGTTGGTGCTGGAGTTGGCAGGGCGTTCATGGGGTCCTCCTTAAAAAGACGATGGGCACAATCGCTACAAACTTTTCAGGTACTCCACAAGATCCCAACGGTCGTCGTCGCTCAGATTTGTGCCGTAATTGTGTCCGGCGTTGCTGTTGCCTTCATGACTGGCGTTGAAGACGAATCCATTGGGAAAGCCGCTGCTCTTCAGGCCTACTCTTACCGGGTCGAACTCTCGTGATCCGACCTCGAATGTATCTGGGCGGAAAGGCCCGCCGGTGGTTGGATCTTTCGGGCCTCGTTTTGGCAGGAGCAGGTCGTAGAGCGTGGGCACGGAACCGTTATGTAGGTATGGCGCCGTCGCCCAGATGCCGTTCAGCGAACGCGCTTTGTAGGAGTACAGAGACGCGAATGGTTCGGCGGTCGTGTCGGGGTTGTAATTTCCTTGCTTCAGCGACGGCTTGATCTGGTTGCTGAAGAATCCGGCTGCGAGGTCATAGACCCACTGATACCCACGGCGCAGGAAATTCTTGTCTTCCGGAGTAGCGACTACGCTGAGGGTAGCCTCGGTCAAGAGCGCGGCGACTGGCGCCTTTTCGTTAATAAGGACCTTGCCAGGACCGGCATCCACGTACTCATTCCTCAGAATCCCGCTGAAACCGATGTATTTGGCGGCGTTATCGGCCATCTTGGGGTCGGTGCCGATATCGGAGAGGCGAGACATGTGAGCGACGATGCGGCGCTTCGGATCATCGCGTTTGATTCTGGTGTGGCAAGCTTCGCAGTAGGTTGTAAACAGGCGCTCTCCGCGGGTTTTGCGGGCTGGGTCGATGGGCGGGAACATGTCAGGCCACGGCGGAGATTGCAGACTCTCCAAGCGACTTTCAATGAGGCGCAGGTTGTGAACGTTGATGGAGGAATTAAAGCTGATGTGGGTGGCTCGGATACCCTGGCCGCTGATGAAGGAGGACAGCGAGGTTCCGGGTTTTTCCGCCCAATCCAGAGTGCCGAAGACCCCGATCGCCTCTCCCGCGTTGCGGCCGATCGGTCCCAGGCCCGCGTTCGCGGCCAGGCCGTCCCACTGCACGTAATCGTGCTGCGGAATATCCCACAAGAAAGGGTAGCTGACGGGCGCATCGGGCCGGTTGAAGATTCTTTTGTGCAACTTGAGTTGAGCCTTGAGGGGTAATACCTGCGAGAGCCGCAGGACGAGGTGGGCGCGCTGAGCGTCGCTCAAGACACCGCCCTTTCTCTGCTGCGGCACGATGGAATCCACGTCTGCCTGGGTAAGCGTGCCATCCTTGACTAAGTCGCCGACCGCTAGATTGAGTTGGTGCTTGAGTTCATCCTGGGTGATGATGTGTTCCAGAACACGATTGAAAATTCGTCCGAAGGCGTCTAACCGCGAGTAGCCATAGCGCGTCTCGCTATGATTGTCTATGTTATACATCGACAGGCGTTGCGCGTACTTCTGTAGGTCGTCGATGACATCTTTCTCGGAGGCATAATTTCCGCGGTCCATTACATTTTTGACGAATCGGGCGCGAACGCCGCCGGCGTCGGTCCTGGCAGCCCATACGGCTGTGGCCAGATTCTGTAAGAAGGTATCCATGTCGGTGCCGGCCGGCCCACCGTCGATGCGAATACCAATACCGTTGTAGTTCAGCTGCGCGGTGTGGCAGGCGGCACAGGTAAATCCGAGGTAGTCTTTGTGCTTGTACGTGTCTTTCACAAAGCCGACAGGCAATGCATCCGGGTTGCTCAAGGTGGCGGTTTGGGGCAGATAGCGATAGTAATTCAGGTTCTCGTTGGAGCGGAACAGCTCAGACGTGCCAGGCTTTTCGAGCACCATGAAGAAATCGTAGGGCAGCAGGTCTGAGCCCTGGGTGGTGTTGTAGAACCACATGCTGTCGGCAGGCTTCCATCCCTGCCATAGGTAACGCACAGAGGAAAACTGGTCGCCGAATTGGTCTTGCGCGACCGTGGCAGCGCCCCGCTGAAAGTGCCAGCCGCTACCCCAGAATCGGTCAATCCAGGAGTTAGACCCGACATCCCAGAACTGATACAGCTTGGAGATGGCAGTGGTGACAATCATGGCCAGAGTCATGAAGACAAGCAGGAACAGCAAATGCTTGCGCCATTCTTTCTTGGGTGAACTTAGGTAGCGACGCGTCCGCCACATCGCAGACCAGTAATATTTCATGAACAAGTCTATAAAGCGACTCATGCGTAACTCCTAAGTCTGTCAGCACCGGCCACACTTGGCGGGCGTGACGACTTGCCGGCGGTCGCTGGGGTCGCCGATCTCGCGACTAACTTCATCAACGCCGCAAGCCGCACGCTTTGACCTGGCGTGCACCTGATCCATGTTCAGCAAAACTTCTGCGTAACTCGGGGAAGAAACCTATGTCAACCGGGGTCGGGGGAATACGGGTAAGCGGCATTGTACACAAGTCAACTGGCGGATGTAAGTCACTTATTTAGTCGAATCAGGCGTACCTCTCGCCAACTAAGAACATGGTTGTGGATGAAATGGTGGGCTGTGCGGAACCAGATTTCGCTGCTGCCTGGCAGCAGGGCTGGCTCGGAACTGACCCAGGCTCACCAGCGCGTGCAACGCGAATCGTGAGAAGGGTTAGAATCAGGGGAGCGTGGAGTCTGGGCCGTCTTCGTGGCGGCAGACTCCGAGAACGGGAGATTTTATGGCAGAGCCCAATGTGGCGGTGAAGGAACGACGCCCTGATCCCAATGAAAAACTGGTGAAGGTCTTCGGCAGCGAACAGGAGTCGGAGGCGATGGTGGTGAAGGGGTTGCTCGATTCCGCGGGGATTGAAAACGACCTCACGTCCGGCAGCCTGGTGCAGGAGATGTTTCCGGGCCTGGGCGGAATGATCATTCTGGTGCGGGAAGAGGATGCGGAGAAGGCACGCAACTTGATCGGTGAATACCGGCAGCAACCCGGCGGCGATGCGGCGGATGATGACGAAACCAGGGGCTAAAGCCCCTTGGTTCTTTCGGGGCCTTTGACGCAGGCCTGGAAGGCCTGCTCCACCCGCTTGCCTGCTCCACCCGCTTGCCGGCTCCACCCGCCTGCCTGCTCCACCCGCTTGCCGGCTCCACCCGCTTGCCGGCTCCACCCGCCTGCCTGCTCCGCCCGCCTGCCTGCTCCACCCGCTTGCCTGCTCTAATCCGCTTGCCTTCCAGTGAATCCGGTTCTATTGGTAGGCTGGCAGCCAGGGCGTGACCGAACGGCCGTCGAGGTAGAAGGTTACGGCTCCGTTGAGGTCGGTGCGGTAGACGCGGACTCCGGAGGCTTGCAGGCGCTGTAGAACTTCGGGTTTCGGTATGCCGAACGAGTTTCGGAAGCCGACTGAGATCACGGCGAAGCTGGGCTTCACCGCCTCTAGAATCTCCGGCGTGGTGGATGTGGCGCTGCCATGGTGTCCTACCTTCAACAGGTCCGCTCGCGGATGGTGCAGGGTCGCGATGCGGCGCTCGACTGCTTTTTCGGCGTCGCCCTCCAGCAATACGGACGTCTTGCCATAGCTGACCTGCAAGACCATGGAGTCGTTATTCTTGGGCTCCAGGCCGATGGGCCAGTCTTTCGGAGGGAAAAGCACATCCACTCTGGCTCCGCCAAGATCGAAATCGTCTCCCTCCCAATGGCGCACCACTTTGATTCCCAGTTGGTGCGCTTCAGCGATCACGCTCTGCAGCGCTCGACTGGGCGGCAGCAGGCCTACCCATAACTCTTTTGGGCGGAAGTCTTTGAGGACCGCGACCATGCCTCCGATGTGGTCGGAGTGTCCGTGGGAGATGGCGACGGCATCGAGGCGAGAGATACCGCGCGTCCACAAGTAGGGCGCAACCACATCTTCGCCAAAGTCGAGTTGCGAACCGGCGCCCCAAATGGGGCCGCCGGCGTCGATCAGCAAGGTGCGGCCTTGCGGCATGACCAGCAAGATGGAGTCGCCCTCACCTACATCGATGGAAGTTACTTCCAGCAGCCCGGCGCGTGTTTTCGGCTTCGGTGGGATGAAGGCTATCGCCAGAGATGCTGCCAGCAACGCAATCAGCCCCGTGACTGCGAGCAAGACGCGGCGGCGTGCGCCGATCATCGCGAGTATCAGCGCCGCGGAGGCTGCCGCCATCATTACAGAAGACGGCGTGGCCACGCGAAGATCGGCCAGGCGCAAGCCTCCTAAGCCGTGTACCGTGCCGGTGATGGATTGCAGGGCAAAGGCGGTGAGCAGCGCCGGAAGTTTTGCGAGCAGCGGGGAAACGTAGCCCACGGCGATGGTCAGCGCGGCTGCGGGCATCAGGAGTTGGGTGAGGGGAACGACTGCCACGTTGGCGGGAAGGCCGATGGTGGTGGCGCGGTGAAAATAATATGCCATGGGCAAAGCCAATCCCATTTGCATTACCGCTGACACCAGCAGCAACTCAAACGTGCGCAGGCAGACGATGGTTACGCCGCGCACCAGGCGCAACGACCATGACTGCCCGAGAAAACGCGCGAGCTGTCGTGCGATCAGCCGCAGATCGAGACGGAACTGGGCGACCCGCGGAGGCAGCGATGGACCGTAGTCGTCGGTGTCCCAGTGGGCCAGCGCCTGGCGGTAGAGCCGCGAAGTACGCTCCAGGAGCGGCAGGCCGATGGCGGCCACGATGAGTACGCACACAAACGTCATCTGGAAGCTGGCGGTGAAGAGCTGCCGGGGATCGAAGACGAGCAGCCCGAGAGCGGCTGCACCCAGCGTGTTGAGCATGGCGCGGTCACGATAAAGCAGGCGCGTGCCCAAGTAAATGGCGCACATCAGCGTGGCTCGCCACACCGGCGAACCTACTTCGGTTAGGAAGGCGTAGGCGACGCAGAAGAGAATCGTGAGCAGGGTTGCCGAAATGTCGCCGAGGCGCAGGCAGCGGAGCGTCCAGAAAGCGACGAAGGCTAAGACGGTCACGTTCATCCCGGAGACTACGAGGATGTGATAGGTGCCGGAGCGTTGGAAGTCGATTCGGGTGTCGCGGTCGATGAAAGCGTCTTCGCCAATGACCATGGCGTCGATGAGCGCGGCCTGCGGCGGGGGCCAAAGCGCGTGCACTTTGGCGATGATGCTGGAGTGAAGGCGGGTGCGCCAGAGTTCGAGGCGCGTTCCCGCGAAGCCGGGGAGCGCTTCGACCTTTTCTGCTTCGGCGGAGCCTAGAGCTGCGATGCCGTTGGCCGCCAGGTAGCCTTGATAGTCGAATGCCCCGGGATTGCGGAAGTTGCGGGGCAGCCTCAGCTTGACGGGAAGGCGGAGGCGCTCGCCATAGTGGAAGAGGCGCGTCGGAGGCGGGGGTGCTGTGCTGGGTTGTGCCGCAACGTCGGCGTGGGTGCTGTAAATTCCCAGCCGGACGCCTGAATGCACGGGAATCCGCTGGCCGGTTTCGGCAACGATCTCTTCGGTCTCGACATCGAGGCTTTGCCGGATTTCGTTTGGAGCGGCTTCCCGCCACCTGCCTTCTCGGATGACGTGCGCCGTCATCTCGACTTGCTGGCCATCCGCAAACGGTTGCAGGCTGGTATCGGGAAGATTCGCCGGGCCCCGCAACTGGATGTGAAGCGCCCCTGCGAGGAAGAACGCGCTCACCGCTAATCCGACGCCGAGCCACTTCCGTTTGCGCACGAAGTAGAAGCCTGCGGCAAGAAAAACCACGCCTGCCGCTACCCACCACGATGGCGGACGCCATGCGTAAACGCCCGCGATGATTCCCGCCGAGTAGGCCAGGGCGGCCCACAGCATTGGTTGGCGTGTGGGCTTGAGTTGGAACTCAAGTGGAATCGGCGGAGGCGGGGGCTTCTGGATGACGGGCAAGGGCGGCATTTTGGCAGCCTGATGTAAACCGGAGTCTTCGGCGGCGTTTTCGCATCAGCACACTAGCTGCAGTACGCTTTCGAGGTGGTAGGTTTGTGGGAACAGATCGACTAAGTGCACTTCGTCGACACGATAGCCTGCCGCTTGCAGCGGAACCAGATCACGGGCGAGAGTCGCGGGATCGCACGACACGTACGTCACGCGAGGCGCGCCCATCTCCGCAAGCGCACGCGCTACTGGATCTCCCAATCCGCTTCGGGGCGGGTCCACTATTACCAGGTCGGGCGTATGCAATTGTGATGCTGCTTTGCTGCGCGTGTGCTCGGTCAGGTACTGCTCGGTTGTGGCTCGCACCGCCTTTCCTTTCACGGGCCGATTGTATTGCAGGTCGCTGGCAGCTGTCTGTGACGACTCAACCGAAACGATGTGACCGAAATCACGTGCCAAGGCTGTGGAAAACAGGCCTACCCCGGCGTAGAGGTCGAGCGCCAGCTCCCCGGAGCGGCCTGCCGTAGCAATGGTGACGAGTTCATCGGTGAGAAAACGGTTGGTTTGGAAGAATGCCCCGGCGCTGACGCGGTAGGCAGCGGTCTTGGTTTGATAGGTTAATTCCGAGGCGCCGACTGTGACCAGCGGCTCCTGCACTCCTTTCTGGGGCTCGCGGAACGCCGCCACGCCTGCTATCTCCGGCATGGCTGCGCACAGTTCTTCGGCCCAGGCCCGCACGGCGGCGCGTCGAGCCTCGGGAGCGCACAGCAACTCGAGCAGGATTCGAGAATCATCGCTGTTGGCGAAGAACTCGACTTCGCGCACGCCTTCCACCACCTTGCCCGCTCGTCCGGCTTGCCACAGCGCTGCAATGCCACGATTGATCAGGGGCGAACTGATGGGGCACTCCTCGACCGGCAGCAATTCATGCGATGAGAACTTGAAGTATCCTGCCGCAAACTCAGGCCGGGTTCGAACCTGCAGCCGCGAACGATTGCGGTAGTTCCAGGGCGGCGAAAGATGCGTCTGAATTTCGCACTGCAGTTCGAGCTTGGCGATGCGCCGCAGGTTCTCCCGCAGGATCTCTTTCTTGATCTCGAGCTGGTGCTCGTAGCTGGCATGCTGGTAATGACATCCTCCGCAGCGGCCAAAATGTGGACAGGGCGCCGGGATGCGGTGCGGCGAAGGCTCCAGGATTGTTTCAACCTTCGCGCGTGCGAATCCGGGCTTTTCTTCGGTGAGCGCGGCTTCGATCTTTTCTCCGGCAAGAACGAAGGGAACGAACACAGCCTTGCCGCGTCCGCGGTCTTTATTTTCGGGTGATGTGGCAGGAAGGCGAGCGAGTCCGTCGCCGCCGTAAATGAGCTTTTGAATGTTTAGGAGCAAGAGTTGATTCTACGGCATGGGGCGGGGCTAAAGTGGACGGACCACTGGGGAGTGAAGTGCGCACCCGCAAATATCTAGGCGCTCGCGGGTGCGCCAAAGGGCGAAGCGCTATTTCATGCTGCCGGCCGGAATCGGCATGTCGGAGTTATAGATGTCGCACTGAGTCTTCCATATCCCATTCGACTTCGTCGACACCAGCATCCACTTGCCATGGTCAATGTGAGAGCCGTCGGCACCGGTGATCACATACGTCCCCGTGCCATAGCCCACGTCGCCGCTGCTGTCGGCGCCAGTGACGACGATCTTAACCTGGGCTACGCCCCGATCCTTGCTAGCCTTGAGATTGGCCAGAATCGCATCGCTGCCATGTACCGCTTCCTGATTGGGCGGCATACGGCATCCATCGGGAGCGTACAGGGCGACAACGGCCGCCAGGTTGCCGGCGTTATACTCTTTTTCCCAGGTTGCGGCGCGCCCCGCCACGTCCGACTTATCGGCAGCCGCTGCCGGGACGACAGCGAGCACAGCGCTCAGCATCACAACCAATCCACAGCACACAATTCTCTTCGCGAGCATGTCTCCTCCCCTTCAAAATGCAAGCGGATATTAAAAAGGATTGGTTAGGAAAACGCAAAAGCGAGGATTCCCGCTCTTCGCCATCGAGGAGGGCCCCTTCGGATAGTCGAACGGCGTGAACTGATTGTTGGCGTAATTGGGATTCAGACCAGGGATCTGGGCTGACCCTTACAGCGCTCGTCCCGCAGCCGCGCCTGAGGCCCAGGCCCACTGAAAGTTGAAACCGCCGAGGTGGCCGGTCACGTCCACTACTTCTCCGATGAAGAATAAGCCTGGAACCTTCCGGCTCTCCATCGTTTTAGCCGAGAGTTCTTCGGTGTCGATGCCGCCTGCCGTCACTTCGGCTTTCTCGTAGCCTTCTGTTCCTGCCGGCGAGATCGCCCAGGCATGCATCTGCTTCTCCACGTCGGAGAGCGCAGGATTTGTCCAAGAAGTCGGCTGATGCGCGTCGAGCCAGCGATCCGCAAGGCGGTGCGGGAGAAACTTTCGCAACTCCGTGCGAAGCGCGCTGAGGTTTCTCGGTGTCTTTGAATCGCTGAACGGCGCGGTAACTTCCTGCCCAGGCGCAAGATCGATCGAGATGGGTTGGGGCTTCTTCCAATAAGACGAAATCTGGAGGATTGCCGGGCCGCTCAAGCCGCGATGGGTGATCAGCATTTTCTCGCGAAACTGCTGGCCGGCGCATGAGGCAATCACCTCGGCAGAAACGCCTGCCAGATCGCAGTAGCGGGAGCAGTCCTCGGGGCTTAGCAGCAGCGGCACAAGTCCCGGCCAGGGCTCGCGGATGGCAAGCCCGAACTGCCGCGCCAGCTCATAGCCGAAAGAAGTGGCGCCGATCTTTGGAATCGACAGCCCGCCGGTAGCAACCACCAGCGCTTGTGCCCTGAACTCCGCATCCGTGGCGCGCGCAACGAACTCGCTGGTTCGCTCCACCTGCTGAATTTTCGTATTCAGGAAGATGCTCACTCCGGCATGCTGGCATTCGGCCTGCAGCATCCCAAGAATGTCGTGCGCGGAGCGGTCGCAGAAAAGCTGCCCCAGAGTTTTCTCGTGATACGGGATACCGTGCTTCTCGACCAGCGCAATGAAATCCCCGGGTGTGTAGCGGGCCAATGCTGACTTGGCAAAGTGTGGATTCGAGGAAAGAAAGTTGTCGGGCTGGCAATGAAGGTTGGTGAAGTTGCAGCGACCGCCGCCGGAGATCAGGATTTTCTTCCCCAGCCGGTCGGCATGTTCGAGCACCGCGACGCGCCTGCCGTGCTTGCCGGCTTCGATGGCACACATCAATCCTGCCGCGCCGCCGCCGAGAATGAGTGCATCGAAGGAATGGATCATATTCCGAACAAATCACAATCAATCTGGGTCATGCGGGGTCACATGTAGAACAGACTCAGGCGCGGCAGCCCGTATTGTTCCAGAAGCCGCTTGTGGACGTATTGTTTTTGCAGTTGCTCAATCTGTGCCGCTGCCATTTTGCGCCGGTAGGGCGCCAGTTCGCGATCGGCCTGGGCGCGTACTGTCACGATCTCCTCATCCGGCGTGGCGGCGAGCAGCGCGGCAAAAAGCTTTTCCTCCAGCACGGTGAGGTGGCGCTCCAAATCCTCCAGCCTTGACGAGGCTTTCCTGCTCTCGGCTTCTTGCGCGAGCTTGCGCAGCGTAGCAGCGGACTCCTCGGCGACCGCATGAACGGAAACTCCCGCACTTCGCGGTAACTTTGCCGTCTCCAGAAGATCGGCGTTGCGGCGCAGGAAGACTGCGATCGCGTCCGGCTCAAAGCCTTGCCCCGCGCCTGATTTGCTCGACGCCGGTCCAGCGGTTGCAGTGCCCACGGCCGCTTCTTTCATGGCTTCCGCAGCCGCCAGCACTTCCTGCGAACAATAGGCCAGGCTGTTCACCTTCTTCGTTCTTGAAGGCCGCTGGTCGTAGCGGTCGAAAGCGGCATCGATGCCGCGGAGCGCAGCCTCGAGCGGAATTCCGGCGTCTTTCCAGGTTTCAATCAGCGCCCAGTCCAGCGTAGTGAGCAATAGCCCGCTGCCGCGCCGGCGCAAGAACTGCTCCTCAATTTCGGTGAAGTAGTTGAAGTAATTGAATCGATCCTCCACGGCGGTTCAGCGCGTGGAACGCGGAGTGGCGCGCTCGGTGCCGCCGGGCGTTTTCGCCGACGAGGCGTTGCTCGAAGTTGGCGCGGCTTGGGGCGAGCGTCCCGGCCTCGATGCCGCGTTTCGCTCCCAGATGATGCGCAAGCCTTCGAGAGTTAGAAAATCGTCCACTGTCTTGATGTATTTCGATCCGGTGCCGATCATCGGCCCCAGCCCGCCGGTGGCGATCACCTTCGTCTCTTTGCCCAATTCGCCGAGCAAGAGTTCGAGAATGCCATCAACCAGGCCGAGATAGCCGTAGTAGAGCCCCGACTGCAGGCTTCCGACCGTATTGGTCCCGATCACGCGCGCCGGCTTGCGGATCTCCACGCGCGGCAGGCGCGCCGTGCGCTGAAAAAGCGCATCGGCCGAGATGCCGATGCCCGGGCAAATCACTCCTCCAAGATATTCGCCCTTGGGGGAAACGCAGTCGAAGGTGGTTGCCGTGCCGAAGTCAACAATCACGCACGGGCCGCCGTACTTTTCAAACGCAGCCACGGCATTCACGATACGGTCCGCACCCACTTCCGCGGGATTATCGTAGTGCACCGGCATACCGGTTTTCACGCCGGGCTCGATCAACAGCGGCTTGGTGTTGAAGTAGCGCTCACACACCTGCCGCAGTACGGGATCAAGCGGCGGCACCACTGATGAAATCACGATGCCGTGAATCCCCGACGCCTCCAGGCTGGCCATCGAGAATAAATTGCGGAACAGGACTCCGTACTCATCCACCGTGCTGCCCTGCCGGGTGGCCACGCGCCAGTTGGCCACCAGTCGTTCGTAGCGCGGCGCGTCGTCGGCGCTGGCGTCTCCGTCGGGATGCGCCTTCGCCGCCCGGGCAAAGACTCCGAGCACTGTGTTCGTGTTGCCGACATCGAGAACAAAAAGCATTGTTGATCCGTCTTGGAGCAATTGGCAATCAGCAGTTAGCAATTGGCAGCTAGCATTCAGTCACCACAGTCAGGTTCGGGCTGAAGGCTGACTGCGAATTGCTAATTGCCGCCTCATCTCTCTCTCACCGTCCCACTCAAGACTGCCTGCAATCCTTGCGCAGTCCGCACCTGCAGGAAGCCGCGTTCGTCGAGGCCTTCCGTTGTTCCTTCGATTCTCGACCCATTCTCTTCGATGCGAACTTGTTTGCCTTGCACCCATGACGACTGCTCGATGAAGCGCCGCAGAATCGACTGCCGGGCGTCCGTCTGCTCGATCAAGAGGCGATATTCCCGGTCGAGCGATTTTAGCAAAGCCGCGGTCATCTCCACTCGCGACCATTCGCTGCCGGTGGCCAGCCGCAGCGAAGTTGCCTCGCCTTCCAGCTCTTTCGGGAAATTCGCCTGGTTCACATTGATCCCGATACCAACGACGATATAACGCACCCGCGTGGCTTCGGCGTTCATCTCCGTGAGAATGCCGCACACTTTCTTTCGGGCAATCAGCACATCGTTCGGCCACTTCAAGTCGGCAATCACGCGCGAATCAACCTGCTCGATCGCCGCGCGCACCGCCAGTCCCGCCGCCAGCGCCAGTACCAGCACCTCCGAAGGCGGCAGCGCCGGACGCAGCACCACCGAGCAGTAAATCCCATCCGAGCGCGCCGACTGCCAGGCATTTGAGCCGCGCCCACGTCCCGCAGTCTGTTCTTCGGCAAGAAACACACTGCCTTCCGCGGCGCCCTCTGCAGCAGCCGCCATGGCCGCCGTGTTGGTCGAGCCGATCTTATAATAGTGATGAAGTTGAGCGCTGAAGATGGTGCCGCGAAGCAACGGAGCCAAAATCTCAGGCAGCAGCAGATCCGGAACCGACCTCAGCTGATATCCCGTCGCCGGATGCCCCGCCACATCCACACCCAGCCCCCGCAACTGCTGAATCAGCCGCCAGACTTCCGAGCGGTTCGAGGAAATTTCCTGCGCGATCTTGGTCCCACTCACCACCATGGTCGCGTGCTCCGTCAGCAGGCGCACGATGCGGCCCAGGCGAACGTCGGTCGCCTGCGAGTGTGGCACAGGCGCCCTCGCCCGCGAAGGCCGGCTACTCCGAATTGTCCCAGTCTTCTTGATGCCGGAATTATGCGGGAGCAGGCGGAAAAGCACAAACGTACCATTCCCTCTAAGGATAAGGATCCGCGTGCAGCACGCTCCCGAATCTTAGGGAGCAGCCTTCATCTGCTCTCCAAGAAAGGCAAGCACATCGTCTCCCCACACGGTCGTTGCCGAGGAGCAGAACCCCCAGTGCCCGTCGTGATGGCTTGTGCCAAAAGCTGGATAGACTTTTGATTGAAAGTCTTTGTGCTTTTTCCTGGCCTCCTTGCTCAAGGCGCGGCTCGGAGCAAGGCTGTAGTCGTTATCTGCCTGGATCAGAAACACGGGTGCTTTTGCCAGATCTACGGCGCGCATCAGACGGTCTTGAAGCGGCAGGTTTTGCTCCCATGACATGGCGCCGGGAGCAAACGGTACCAGCGCCTTTACGCCCAGATCCCGTTCCCCCGCGAGCAGAGTCTGGATGCCGCCGTAAGAGCATCCTGAGATGGCGATGCGAGCAGGGTCAACGAAGGGCTGGGACTTTAGATAGTTCAAGCCGGCGATCACATCATCAACTTCGGCCTGCTGAAGCTCCACCATGCGGCGAGCACGCTCGCCGGGAGGAGCCTGCGCAACCTGATCCTGGATCCACTCGCCGGGAGACCGACCTTGCCCCCGGCGATGCGGAACAAAAAATACGTAGGAATGGGCAGTATAGAAGCTGGCTAACGCCGGCTGGGAGCCAGGTAGTTTCTCGCTACCGTGATTCCACACGATTGCCGCAAAGGGGCCAGCACCCTCGGGCTTCCAGAGAAACCCGTGCAATTGCCGTCCACCACCTGGAAAAACAACTTCTTCAGGCTTGGACTGGGCGACAGATATGCACTTGGCGGATAGGAACAGCAGCAGTCCGCAGAGGAATCTTCTCATTCTCCGCGCCAACAAATCAGTTTTGGCTCGCTTATTCTCTTGCGGCGACGGGCTGGATCGGAAGACAAGAATCGAGATTCTCATCATGGAGTCGTTTCCACCTTCAAGTCACCCGAAGCATGACCTCGGGTTCCTAAACCGGCACAACCCGCAGGCTCATATCCACTGCCTGCGGCGAGTGCGTGAGCAAGCCGACGGAAATGAAATCCACGCCGGTCTCGGCATAGGCGCGAACATTTTCCAGCCGGATTCCTCCCGAGCACTCCAAAGGAACGTGGTGCTCCAGCTTCGCGCAGCGCTCTGCCGCGCGGCACACTTCCTCGGGAGACATGTTGTCCAGCAGGATGGCCTCCGCGCCATGGGCCAGCGCGTCTTCCAGTTCGTCCTGGGTGCGCACTTCGACCTCAATGATCTGCGAACCACGCCGGTTGCGCACGGCGCGCTCAATCGCCGGCACAATGCCGCCCGCCAGCGCAATGTGGTTGTTCTTGAGCAGTACGCCGTCAGAGAGATCGAGCCGGTGATTCTGGCCGCCGCCGCAGCGCACCGCGTATTTGTCGATCACCCGCAACCCGGGAGCAGTCTTGCGCGTGTCGAGAATACGCGCCTTGGTGCCGGACACCGCGTCCACGAACTTCCGCGTCAGCGTGGCGATTCCGCTCATGCGCTGCAGGAAGTTCAGAATCACGCGCTCGCACGACAGAATCACCCGCGCATTGTGTCGGATCACTGCGACCGACTGCCCTTTGTGCAGCCGCACTCCGTCGAAGATTTCGGGATGCGTGGTCACTTCATAATGCGAGGTCACCGCACCGTCGAGCGCCGCGTAGACATCGAGGATGCGTCCCACGCAACCGATTCCGGCCAGAATACAATCCTGCTTGGCAAGAATGGTAGCCGACGCGCGCTGGTTCGGATCAATACAGGCGTAGCTGGTCGCATCGCGCGTCGCCCGGTCTTCGAGCAGCGCGTTCTCCAGAATCGCGGTGATGCGTCGGCTGTTAAAGTCCATAGCAGTGGCCTGTGGCCGCACAGAACCATGTGGAGACAGCCGCCTCGGCTGTCCAGGCAGGTCGAAGACCCGCCTGCATTACCTTAACTCATCCAGTTGGTTCTTGATCTTCTCGCGTAGTCCCGTCAGTTCCTGTGCCCGCATACGCAAGCCCTCGACTACTTTCTCCGGGGCTTTCGCGAGAAATTGCTCATTGCCCATCTGTCGCTGATTGTTCCCCAACTCTTTCTCGATTTTATCCAGCTCCTTCGTCAAACGCTCGCGTTCAGCTGCGACGTCGATCTTTCTCTCATATACCACGTGCACATCGAAGCGCGCGGTACTGCGGACGCCGGCCTGCCTGGCTAGCGAGGTATCCACGAACGCAATCTTCTCCACATTCGCCAGCCGCTCTACCGCTCCACGGTTCTGTTCAATCATCGCTCGAATCGCGGGCTCGTGCGCAAACACCTCGAGCGGCACCTTCACCTTAGGCTCAACCTTCAACTCGGCGCGCACGTTCCTCACGTTCACGATCAGGTCTTGCAGGATGGCCATCTCCATCTCGGCCGCCAGATCGAACTGTTTCTCAGCCGCTTGCGGATACACCGCCAGCGCAATCGACTTCAACGGCGGCTGGCCTTCATACATGGCTTGCCATATCTCCTCGGTGATGAACGGCATTACCGGATGCAGCAACCGCAAGGACGCATCAAACAGGTTGACCAGATTCCCGCAGGCAACGCGTGCCTGCGCCGTGTCCGCGCCCTCCTCAAAGTTGAGCCGCGGCTTGATCAGTTCGAGGTACCAGTCGCAGAATTCGCCCCAGAAGAAATCGTAGATTCGGTTCGCCGCTTCGTGGAAGCGATACGTCGCAAGCGCATCATTCACTTCCGCAGTGACACAGTTGAGGCGCGAAAAAATCCAGCGGTCTTCAAGAGTGCCAGTGTGAAAGGCCACGACCCCGGGCCGCAGTCCCGGCTCGACTCGATCCACGTTCATGAACATGAACCGGGCCGCATTCCAGATCTTGTTGGCGAAGGCCCGATAACCATCGGTGCGGCTCTCGCTGAAGGCGATATCGGTGCCAGGCGCGGCCATGGCCGCCAAGGTGAAGCGGGTCGCGTCCGTGCCGAAGCGCTCGATGATCTCCAGGGGATCGATCACGTTGCCCTTGGTCTTCGACATCTTCTGCCGCTCGGCATCGCGCACCAGCGCATGGATGTAAACCTGCCGGAAGGGCACGCTGTCATTCTTCTTTCCGCCCCAACCGCTGGCCTTCTTGATCGCCGGATCCTGCTCGTGCCCCTCCATGAAGTGGCAGCCAAACATGATCATGCGCGCCACCCAGAAGAAGAGAATCTCATAGGCGGTGATCAGCAGCGTAGTGGGATAAAACACCTCCTGGTCGCGCGTCTTCTCCGGCCAGCCCAGCGTCGTGAACGGCAGCAGGCCGGATGAGAACCAGGTGTCGAGCACATCGGAAACCTGTTCCAGCTTCGTGCCCCCGCACTTCGTGCAGTTCACGGGGGCTTCACGGGCGACGATCACGTCCTTGCAGCCATCACAAGTCCACGCCGGAATGCGATGCCCCCACCACAATTGCCGCGACACACACCAGTCGTGGATGTTGTTCATCCAGTTCAAATAAATCTGCCGGTAGTTGTCAGGGACGATCGTGATCTCGCCACTCTCGACTGCTTCGATCGCCTTCTTGGCCAACGGCTGAATTTTGATGAACCACTGCTCCGAGAGCCGCGGCTCGACCACGGTTCCGCAACGCTCGCACTTGCCCAGAGCGAGTGTGTGATCTTTTTCACCTACGAGAAATCCCTGTTCCTGCAAATCCGCCAGCACGCGCTTGCGCGCTTCGTAACGGTCGAGCCCGGCATAGGCGCCCGCGTTCTGGTTCATGTGCGCGTGCTCGTCCATCACGTCGATCTGCGGCAGGTTGTGGCGTTTGCCAGCCTCGAAGTCATTCGGATCGTGGGCCGGCGTCACCTTCACCGCGCCGGTGCCGAACTCCGGCTGCGCCAGTTCATCGGTGATGATCGGAATCTCGCGCTTCATCAGCGGCAGCAGAACATGCTTGCCGTGCAAATGCGCGTAGCGCTCGTCCTTTTCGTTCACCGCAACGGCAGTATCGCCCAGCATCGTCTCCGGCCGCGTGGTTGCGACGGTAATGAATTCGTTCGCGCCGGCCTTTGCTTCGACCACGGGATAGCGAATCTCCCATAGCTTCCCGGCAACGTCTTCATGCTTCACTTCGAGATCGGAGATTGCCGTCTCGCAGCGCGGACACCAGTTCACGATGTACTTCCCGCGATAGATCAGACCTTCTTCATACAGCCGGACGAAGACCTCGCGCACCGCCCGCGAAAGATTCTCATCCATGGTGAAGTATTCGCGGTCCCAGTCGACCGACGCGCCCAGGCGCTTCATCTGGTCGAGAATCGCGCCGCCGTAGAGCTTCTTCCACTCCCACACCCGCTCAATAAATTTTTCGCGGCCCAGGTCGCGGCGCTTCTTGCCTTCTTTGGCCAGTTGCCGCTCCACCATCATTTGCGTGGCGATGCCGGCATGGTCGGTCCCCGGCAACCACAGGGTCAGGAAGCCGCGCATGCGATGCCAGCGCACAATGATGTCCATCTGCGTCTGGTTGAGCATGTGTCCCATGTGCAGGCGGCCGGTCACATTCGGCGGCGGCAACAGCAGCGTGAACACCGGACGGGTCTCGCCCGGCGGAGGCGTGGGCACGGAGAAGAGTTTTTCTTTAATCCAGTACTCGGCCCAGCGCGTTTCAATCGCGCCCGGCTCGTAGGATTTGGGTAATTCGTGCGGCATCGGGGAAGTCAGCAACTAGCAGTCAGCAATCAGCACTTAGCGGCCGCCCGCTTTCTGGAAAAGCCAAATGCCAAGCGCTAATTGCTAATTGCTGATCTTACAGGCGGGAGAAAAGAAGGGTCAAACGGATGAAGGGGTGGGTGCTTGATTTCGGAGTTCCAACGAAGGCTGGAAGCCGGATGGCTACTTCTTCTCCGACATTTTGCGGGAGATTTCTTCCATCAGCTTAGGGCGAAGATCGGCCAGCACACTGTCGACGATGCTGGCGACGTTGCTCGGTTCGCCGTTTGGCGCCGCGGCTGAGGCTTCCTGCAAGATTTGCTCAGCTCCCGCCGCCACCGCTCGGGCGGCAGTCCCATCCGGCGCCGGCTGGGGCGCTTCGAATTCCTTGGGCCGGGCTTCCGCCACTTCGGGTTCTTTGCCGGTATCGCGGGTTTGACGCCAGCTCGCCCATGCCGCTGCGGTCTGCTTAACCGCTTCGGAGTCTGGTTTGGATGGGACGAGTTCCGTAGCATGTTCAACTTCCGGCGCCGCCGCGGAACTCGCAACCTCGGCAACCGCCGGGCCTTGATTCTTTTCCGCGAACTCGACCGTCGGGGACGTCGCCGCAGCCTGCACTTCTGCCGGCGGATGGACTGCCTCCGCTGCCGCAAAAGAAGAAGCCACTGCTGCCGCCGCCTCCGAATGCATGACCGGCGCTGGTCCGGCTTCAGCCGCCGCGGCGCTCGTGGCGCGCGCAGCTTCCGGAACCGGTTCAGGTTGCGGGTTCGCAATCGCCGCAACTGTCACGTCCGCTGCCATTTCGGCTGGTGAAGAAGAACTCCTCGTGGGCGCGGGCTCGACTTGCGGAGGCGCAGGAGCCGCATACGCCTTCTGCATTTCCTGATCGAGTGAGATCGCTGCCTCTTCGCTGCCCAGCGCCACAGACACCGCTGTCCATCGCGATGCGTCCGCTCGCGCTGCAACCACAGTTTCAGCCGTGGCCGCCATGGTTACGGGCAAGTCCCGCGTCTCCTCTGAACTCTCGTTGCCCTTGCGGCTCTGATCCGACTCAGCCGCGACAGCCTCGCGAGCAACGTTCTCGATTCTGCTTTCTTCGTTGCGTTCTGCCGGCGCTTCCGTCTTCGCTTCCAGGCTTGCCTGGGCCGAAAGATCGCTGTGAACATCCGGCCGGGCCGCAAGGTTTTCTTCGACTCTCTCCGGACTTGGTATTTCAGAAACCGGACGCTGATCCTTCATGGCCGCGCCTGCCATCTGTATCTGAGCGGCTGCGGCTGCAATCGCGGCCACCTCTTCCGGCGTCACGTCCTTCGGCAAACCTGCTGGCGCCATTGCCGCCACATCTACGCTTGTTTCCGCCGCTGCTCCAACCGGTTGCCGTGTTTCTTCCTGTTTATTCGTGGCCTTTGCCGCGGCAGGTTTTTCCCCTGCTGGAACTTCGTCCGCGGCAGTCTCCTCCGGCTCGGTCTTCTGCTTGGGAAACCCAATCCGGCTCTTCCATCCCGTCTCGTCGCTCGACGGTTCGTTGCGGCCGGTGCGGCCAGATTCTTCCGCCGCCGCAATCGCCCGCGCAAAACGTCCCGGCTTGGAGGGTTCGGCCCTCGGCACCACTTTGTCTTCCAGTTTCGACAATGTGCTTAACAACTCGCTGGCTTCAAACGGCTTGACGATGAAGCCTTCCGCCCGCACCCGTTGCGCTTCTTCCGGCTTGAACGGTTCCAGCTTGCCCACCGTCAGCAGCACTGGTATCCGCGCCGTTTCCGGCGATTCCTTCAGGCGCTGGCACACTTCCAACCCGCTGTAGCCGGGCATATAAACATCCAGGATCACAAGATCGGGTTTCAGCTCTGCGATCTTCTTCAGCGCGGCGGAGCCGTTGTTGACGGCGATCACCTCATACCCTGCGTCGGCAAGGATCTTGCGCCCCATGTTTTGGGCGGTCACGCTGTCGTCGGCGAGCAGTATCTTCCGGGCCAAAGAAATTCCTCTGATGAGGGGAGATAACGCGAAGGTAACCTGCCGGTCGATCTAAGTCAATGATCAGGCGGCATGTTACCTGGTTACTAGTGGTCAACACCTACCGCGTGCCAGGCCCCTCCCTGGGTGGAAATCGGCCGGGCCGGCAAGCCAGTAGGCGAGGGAAACACCCGAAATTTCTGAGGTGTCTAACCTTTTGGCGGAAACTATCGTCCAAGGGAGAAGAGAGAAGGGAGAAGAGAGAAGATGGCACGATCCGGCGGCCGCAAACGCTGCATTTTGCTTCTTCAAATGTCGACAAAGGCTGTGGAAGCAAAAGAGGAATCCATGAAGACACTTCCCCTCATAGGATTAGGTCTGTGCTTGATCTTTGCCGTCATTCCGGTGCCGGCGCAAGACGACGTTGGTCCCAGCCGATACGATCGCTGCGCCACGAGCATCAGGAATACTCCGCAAGATGCTTATGAGCTATGCAAGCAGTACCTCGAGCAGACGCCTGCAGAGGACGCAAAAAAGGTCGAATGCATCCGGCAGTGGATCGCAAACTATGAGAAGGTGCTCCCCTATATACAGTTCCTGCAGGCGTTGACAACGGATGAGAGGGCCGCCTGGCTTGTCTATGAGCCCGACATGGACATCAAGCTTCCGCAGACCTCCGAAAAAGAAGGCCCGTACGCGATTGAGATTCTGCGGTCATTCGGCGACGCCTACGAAGAATCGATGCTAACGAAGGCTGAGGCCGTCTATTCGAGTCCGAGCAAGATGGTCGGAGAAGTCCTCAGATCCTTGGACGATTGGACCAACGAATCGCCAAACCAGATGGCGCCGCTTTGGGGAATGCGCGGCAATGACGAGATTCAATCCACCGAGGTCGTAACCGCGAGAGCGGTTCGTTACTATTATGACCTCACCCTGGCCGTACGACAGAACCCGCATTTGCCGTCAGGATTTGAAGCTCTCCAGACGAACCTCAAATACGTCGCCGGGATAAAACACTTCGATCGCTATTCTCACGACAAAGATCGCTTCGAGAATGTCTATGTCGCCGATCTCACGCTGGTATGGGGCTTTGGGTGCGGCGGGCTGTGCGGCATGGGATTCACCAGGAACAAATTGGTTGTGCTCGACAGTAAAGGGGATGTCGTGGCCATGTATTTAGACGCGCCGGCCAATTCCGAGTCCTGGGTGAGTTGAACTTCTTCTCCGGCGACGTCGCAAAACGGAGAGCCGACCGCGAATCGCGGACGGCCTTCTAGAAGACGGCCTTCTAGAAGGTGATGATCTTCTTCAATCCCTTCTTTTTCTTCTTCTTGCTGCTCGAAACATCCTCGTCGCTGGCCAGGCTGGAACTCGAGCCGGAACCGGCGACAGCCCCGCTGCCAGACGAGGCTTGGCCCTGCTGAATTTCATTGACCTGCACCGGCGGAGGCGCGGCCACATCGGCAGGTCCCGCGCTTTGACTTCCGGCAGCCGGCTTCAACTCGTTCGGATCCGGAGCCCCGCTCGGCTTCAACTCATTGGGATCGGACGCCGCCGGCTTCAATTCATTCGGATCAGCCGGCGTATTCGGCTGCCGCGCGAAAGGATCACCACCCGCCGGAGGCTGCGCCGCATCCGACCGCGGAGCCGGCTCATTCGCCGCCGGAGTCCCACTCTTCACCGTTTCCACCGCCAGGCCATGCCCACCCGCGGGAAGTCCCATCACTTGCCGCATGATGTCTCCTCCCAGCGTGTTGGCCGATACCGGCGTCGGGTCCACTAATGTTGGCTCTCCCACTTTCGCGGCTGTCGCCACGTCCGGCCCTTTCGTGACCAGGCTCAGTGCCCGTTCATAGGTGGTCGCCTCGCGGCGGCTTTCTTCCTCCGCCCGGTTCTGCGCTACGGCCGCTTTCGTCGGCCGCGGGACCGGCTGATGCAGCGCCGCTAGCCGCTTCTTTGCGTCATCCCCACGCTCCATCACCGGGTACCGCGTAACGATCTGCGAATACGACGTAGCTGCGTCCTTGGTCAGCACCGCGATGGTGCTCGCCTTCACCGCTTCCCCAACGCAGCGAGGCGGCACATTCAATGCCTTGCAAGCCGGCCTCGCCCGCAACTGCGCAATCTCTCCTTCATAGTTCTGGCCCAGCAGAAACAGCGCCTCGTCGGCCCGGCTGTACAGCGGATATTTATCCACCAGCGACTGCAGCCGCGCAATCGACGCCGGATATGACAGGCGCAGGTAGTAGAACCTTCCAATCTGAAATTCCCGGTCGGCCAGCACTTCCTGCACTTCCAGCAGCCGCCGCTTGCCTTCCTTCACCAGTTTCGGGTTGTCCGGATACTGCATGATCAGGTTGCGGTACTCATCCTCGGCCCGCTTGGCATGAGTGTAGTCACGGTCCGATTTCTCCATCTGCTGGTACTGGATGTTGGCGATCTTCAACTGCGCTTCCGCCGCTTCCGGCATGTTAGGAAAGAAGGTCTCGAAATCGCGGTATTCCTGTTCGGCCTGCGCCAGCGACGCCGTCCCACCCTCCGCATACCAGGAATCGCCCACCGCCAGCTTCGCCCGGGCAATGAACTCCGAATCCGGATACGTGTTGATCAAGGTCTGCAGCGTCATGCGCGCCACGTCGAAGCGATTGTGCTTCATCGCGTCCATGGCCTTATCAAACAACACCTTGTCGGGCTGCTTCGACCCCACGTTGGCCAGCGGATTGACCGACTTCTTGTTGGAACAGGCCGCCGCCATCATCAGCAACATGCCCAGCACCGCAATCAGTGACGCTCGACGTGACATGAGGACCTCGAAATGCCTTGTGCAATGCTTCGTGCAATGCTCTGTGTGGGGACAGCCGCCGAGCCAAGCTCGGCTTCTTGCTTTATTGGCCATCTGCTGCCGCTACGCCTTAACCAGCGCCGCTTCTGTCGCCGCCTTCAGCAGCCCCTCTGCATTCTTTCTTGGATCACCATTCCCGAACACCGCGTTGCCCGCCACCAGAATTTCCGCGCCCGCTCGCACCACATCACCCACCGTGTCCAGCCCCACTCCCCCATCCACTTCGATGCGGTACGTCAGCCGCCGCTGGCTGCGAATCTCGGCTAATCGCCTCATTTTGTGCAACGTAGCCGGAATAAACTTCTGCGCCCCAAACCCCGGATTCACCGACATCACCAGCACATAGTCCACAATGTCGAGCACTTCGGCCAGCGCCTCTACCGGCGTAGCCGGATTGATCACCACCCCCGCCAGGCAATCATGGCTCTTGATCAGATGCAGCGTGCGGTTCAAATGCCGGCAAACTTCCTGATGCACCGAAATCCAATCCGCCCCAGCTTCCGCAAACGCCGGAATAAACTCATCCGGATTCTCGATCATCAGATGGCAATCCAGCGGCAACTCCGTCACCTTGCGCAGCGACTTCACCACCGGCGGTCCAATCGTCAGGTTCGGCACGAAATGCCCATCCATAATATCCACATGGATCACACTTCCGCCGCCCTCACTCGCGGCGCGCACCTGCTCACCAAGACGGGCAAAGTCCGCCGAAAGAATCGAAGGTGCCAGCTCAATCAAAGGTTGTCTCTCGAACCTGAGCCTAGTAAGGAACTTGCTTGTCGAAATTCTAACACGCAGATGCGAGTGTGGCGGACGCCCCGTGTGGAGCGAACACTCCTGTCCCCTAAAGGCCTCCAGCGTCGCAAATGGGGTGCCCTGTCCTTGTCCCTGCGCCTTTTGCAGGGTCAGGGCGGGGCCTTTGACCCCCAAAAGCCTTTTTATTCGCCGGGTGCCCCACTTCTCGCGTCCTTTGCGAGAAGTGGGATTCCACAACCCTCCATTAGACCCCGTGGGGAGGGGGTACCGTGCGCCAAGCCTGCGGCACACGCAGCAGTCGCACTTCGCCGAGCCTCGCCCCAGGATTTATTTTGATGAGGAATGCACAGCTGGCGTCCGGGCGGTCGCACGCGACTCCACGCATGCAGCGTGTTACCCTCGTCGGACATGCCAGCCACGCCCCAATTCACGACCGCCGCTTATGGCATGGCCGCAGTCCTGGCCTGGGGCACCAGCGACTTTCTCGGCGGCTACGCCACTCGCCGCGCCAACGCCTTTTTGTTCACCACTGTCGTTAACCTTGGCGGCCTGCTTGTGGTGGGCACGCTGGCCTTCGCCACCCACGCTCCGTTCCCCCCCGAACGCAGCGTAGCCTGGGTCCTGGCCGGTGGCATCTCCGGAGGAGCGGGCCTCGCCATCTTTTATCGCGCGCTCTCTTCGGGACGAATGGGACTGACCGCGCCGGTTGCCGCCGTTCTGGGCGCTTCGATCCCGGCGGTCTTTTCCATGTTCACCGAAGGCCTGCCCGGCAGGATCCCCCTCCTCGGCTTTTTCCTCGCCGCCACCGGACTCTGGCTCATCACGCGCTCCGAAGATGGAAGCAAACCTGAAGGCATCGGGCTGGCCGTCCTCGCAGGCATCGGCTTCGCCAGTTTCTATCTTTGCGTCCGCCAGGCGGGAAACGTCTCCGCCTTTTGGATCGCGGCCCTCACCCGAACCGGCGGCTTGCTCATCACCGGTTTGATCGTTCTGCTGCACGGAAAATTTCGCGAGATCACTCCAGCCGGCGTGCGCTGGGGCGTCGTCACCGGCTGCATCGACTCCCTCGGTACCATGCTTTTCGTTTACGCCAGCCAAGCCGGACGCCTCGACGAAGCGGTCGTCATCTCCTCGCTCTATCCCGCCGTCACCGTGCTCCTCGCCCGCCTGTTCCTGAAAGAACACTTCACCCGCTGGAAGTTTGTAGGACTACTGGCCGCGCTGGCAGCCGTGCCCATGATCGCGGCGCAGTAGATTCGATTTATTTCATATTCTAGAATCAGGAACACAGACGATGCCCTTACTCGAAATCCGCAACCTGACCAAGATTTATCCACAAGGCGAATCTGTGTTTGGTGGGAAGTTGCGAGACAGAAGCGAAGTCCGCGCCGTCGACAATGTCTCGCTCGACGTTCACTCTGGCGAGACTCTAGGCCTCGTCGGCGAATCGGGCTCCGGTAAGAGCACGCTCGGACGCCTGATCCTGCGCCTCGTCGAGCCCACTTCCGGCAGCATCCGCTTCGAAGCGCTCGACCTGCTTGCCGCCGGCTCCGGCGAAATGCGCCGCCTGCGACGCGATATGCAGATCATTTTTCAGGATCCTTTCGCCTCACTCGATCCTCGCTTCCGTGTCGAGGACATTGTCGCCGAGCCGCTCATCATCCACGGAAACGGAAACAAGAAAGATGGGATTCGCGCCCGCGTCGTCGAACTCCTCCGCGCCGTCGGCCTTGACGAATCCATCCTCCACCGTTTCCCCCACGAATTCAGCGGAGGACAGCGCCAGCGTATCGGCATCGCCCGCGCTCTCGCACTGCGCCCCAAATTCATCGTGGCCGATGAACCAGTCTCCGCCCTCGACGTCAGCGTCGGAGCGCAGATCGTCAACCTGCTCGCCCAACTGCAGCGCGACTTCGGACTGACCTACCTTTTCATCTCGCACTCCATGCCCGTCGTGCGCTACCTCTCGACCCGCATCGCCGTAATGTATCGCGGCAAGATCGTCGAGATAGGATCAACCGAGCAGATCACAGAGCGACCCGCGCACGCCTACACCCGCAGCCTGCTGGAAGCCACGCCGGAAGTGGCAGTGTAGAAGGACCAAATGTAGAAGGACCAGCGGAAAATGTGCTGGCAGATTGAACCCATCAAGTAGGGCGCAACGAACCATGCCGGAACGCTTACTCGCAAGGTCACCGGCCAGCGCCCCACAGCCCGCGCAACCCGCTTCGCGGCACAGCCGAACAAAACCGCAGGAGCCAGTTCCAACCCCAGAGCTGTAATCGCAATCGGCGTCACATTCTGCTCCCGTTTATCTTAAAGACTTGCACCCAAACTCGCACTGGCTTGTCTCCACACCCCTTCCCAGCTAGAATTCCCTCGCATCGAAGAGGAGGCTAAACTATGGCTGCTGCTCCGCTCCCACCGTCAACCGCACCCGCTCCCCCACTTGGGCCCGCTGCGCTCTCGCAGGGCGCGCGCATCGTCAACACCTTCATCGCGCCCTCGAAGACTTTCACCGACCTGCGCCGCAGCGCAGCATGGTGGGCGCCATGGCTGCTGATCTGCATTTTTTCGCTGCTGTTCATCTACTCGATGGACCGGCAAATCGGATTCGACCAGATCAGCAGGAACGAGATTGCAAATTCGCCGCGAGCCGCTCAGTTCGACAAACTGCCGGCCGATCAGCAGGCGAAACAACTTGCGTTTTCCGACCTCCTGGTCCGGTGTTTTTCCTATGGACTCCCGGTCACGCTCCTGCTAATCGTGGCCATCCAGACGTTGATTCTGTGGGCGGTTTTCAAGTTTGCCGGCGGGTCGGGCGTTTCTTACAAAACCGCATACGCGATCATTTTCTATGCCAGCCTGCCGGGAATTATCGGTGCGATTCTGGGGACGATCTCGATGTTCGCTGGCGTCAACCCAGAGGGTTTTAATGTCAACAATCCAGTGGCGACGAACCCAGCGTACTTTATGGATCGTGCGGGCAGCAAGTTTCTCTACGGAATGGCCTCGAGCCTGGATGTTCTCACGCTCTGGACGGTCGTGCTCATCGGCATCGGCTTTTCCTGCACTAGCAAGGTGAAACGCGGCACGGCAATCGGAATCGTGGCCGGATTGTATTTTTTCTACAAGCTGGCGATGGCAGCCATCGCTGCGCGATGATGGCGGGGCATGACCCAATTCATCATCGCGCGTCTAACCTGGAACATTTGAGGAGACATGAAATGAACCGCATGCTTGTTACATTTCTCTACGTTTTCGTGAGCGCCTGTGCCTGCGTCGCTCTTGCACAAGCGCAGACTGCAACTCCATCTCCCTCCGCGGGCGCAATGGCAGCACCGCAAGCCTCGGCACCCGTGAAGGATCCGGTGACGGCTGGCCTGCGCATATTGCTGCCGCGCTCGCGGAACAATACTCTCGGCGCCATTACCGCCATGCCCGCCGATAAGTTCAGCTACAAGCCCACACCCGATCAGATGAGTTTCGCGCATCTCGTCGTACACATCATTGGCTTCAACAACGCGGTGTGCGCCACGGCGGCCGCCGTGGCGGCGCCTAAAGTCGAGGAAGTGAAGGAAACGGATTCCAAAGATAAGTTGCTGGCGGCGGCCACGGCTTCGTACGACTTTTGCGGCGAGGCGCTGGGCAAGATGGACGACTCCAAACTGGGCGACAGCATCGACCTCTTTGGACGCCAAGGTCCCCGCGCCTTGGCGGCTCTGATCCTGGTCAGCGGCTCGGCCGATCACTACGCTGACGCGGCAATGTATTTGCGGCTGAATGGAATTTTGCCGCCGAGCGCCCAGCCGAAGAAATAACACGGGCGGTTCATCTTTGGTTGAACACCGGTGAACACCTGCGGACAGCCAAGCGCCGCCGGGGTCCGTATTCATGCGGAAGTATCTTTCTATTCCGGCGATCCTGATTCTCTGGGTTGTGGTGCACCTCGACTGGCACCTCGCGCGCAGCCATCATCACCGGCTCAGCATGGAGTGGCATGAGCATTGGATCGTGGGCTTGCTTGCCATGTTCATGCTTGTGCTGTTCTGCGCCTGGAAGTGGCCTGAGCGCTTCGTGTCGGCGGCCTTGCTGAACGCCACGATCGGACTCTTTGTAGGACACATTGGGGAAGCGTGGTTTGAGGCCTTGCGCAGTCACCACCCTCTCAATTCTGAGCTCACTCCGGAGCGCTGGCATGCTTTCTTCCAGTTCTCTCTTGCGGGGCTCGCCGGTTTGCTCCTCGGGACGGTTCTGGCTTTCGGCTGGAGGCGCTGGCGCGGGAAAAATGAAGGGATCGCGCAGCAGTGATAACGACAGCTACTTGATTTGCACGAGTTCGCCCGCCGGTTGCGCCGCGGGAATCGATGGTGCGGGATGCTGCGGGGCGCGCCAGCCATCGAAGATTGAAACCTGATGCACGCATGAAACGGTGCAATGCGGGGCACAGCCCTTCTCGGTGAGATATTCGCGGCGCATGTCGTCTCGGGTGTAGGTTGCGAGCGGCACTCCGGGATAGCCGCGCTGTTGCGAGCAGTAGTGCACCAACCCGTCCTCACAGATGTAAAGGTAGCGTGCCCCGGCGCGGCAGCGCCATTCGTTCGGCAAGCCTTGCGCAATGTTGTCCTGGAAAGCGTTGATCCGGGTGAAGCTGCGCTTCTCCCACGACTTCATTTCGTCATAAATGCGGCGCTCTTCGTCGTTGAGTGGCTGCACCTGTCCGCTGCCGTCGTGAATAATGCCGATGGTCGAGCTAAATCCCAGTTCGACGGCACGCCTGCCGATGATGAGCGCGTCCTGCGGATTCGAGATGCCGCTGCCCACCACTGAGTTGATGTTCACGTGAAACTCGGCGTGTTCGCCGAGCAGTTGCAGCTTCTTGTCGAGCACTTTGAGACTCTTCTTCGACACTTCGTCGGGATTGACGTTGTCGATCGAGATCTGGAGCCACTCGAGTCCAGATCGGTTCAAGCGTTGAATGCGTTCCGCTACCAGAAAGTAGCCGTTGGTGATTAAGCCCGCGATCATGCCGTTCGAGCGGATGCGGCGGATCACCTCATCGAGTTCGGGATGCAGCAGCGGCTCACCGCCGGAAATCGTGACCACCGCCGTGCCCAACTCGCCCAGTTTGTCGATCCGCCGGAACATCTCCTCCGTAGGCACGGGTTTCGAGAAATCGTCGAACTCATTGCAGTAGGTGCAAGCCAGATTGCAGCGCCGGACGGGAATAATATGCGCCAGCAGGGGATGGTCGGTCGAAGCGAACGCGCGCGCGGCCATGGCGGCTCCGCGCAGGTTGCGGTGGAGGGTTTTGGCGCGGCGGCGCAGGGTTGTAACGGTGGACGGCATTGGTTGAATACCTTATTACAGCATGGATGCTGGATAAATGCAGGGTTCGGGACAGTGGCCGGGGAAATTGGCGGGGCGAATGGCGCAAATGGGGCAGTCTGGATATGGTCTCGACTGACGGGCAGGAATTCCTTCGGCTTTGCTCAGGGCAGGTCCGCGGCACACTGTCGCTTCGCTTCCCTGGACGGCCGAGGCAGCGGTCACCACATGGTTCTTGCTAGCCTTCCACTGCCTTGCGCAGCGCCGCTCTGGCCAACAGCCGCGTCGAATCCAGCATGGGCAGCGAAGACTGCTCCGGCGTCATCAACAACGGAATCTCGGTGCACCCCAGCACTACCGCGTCGCAGCCTTCGTGTTTCAGCGTGCCGATCACGTCGGTGAGATAGGCCTGGGTGCGTGGCAAGAACACTCCCTGAACCAGTTCGTCGAAAATGATGCGGTGGATGCGTTCGCGCTGCTCCGCGCCCGGAGTGCGATGCTCGATACCGGCGGCTTTCAGTGCTTCGCGGTAGACCGGACCCTCCATCAGAGCGCGGGTTCCCAGCACGCCGAGGCGCTTGTAGCCGTGGCGTTTGGCTTCGTTGGCGACCTCGACGGCTATGTGCATCCAGGGCCGTGGCGAGCGGTGCTCGACCAAATCAAACGCCTGGTGAACCGTATTTACCGGAGCAATCAGAAAGTCCGCACCAGCTTTGGACAGCTTTTCCGCAGACGATAGCATGAGTTTAGCCACTCCTGCCCAATCGTTGGCATCGATGCACTTCACGTAGTCGGCGAAGTCGTGGCCGTGCATGGAAATTTCGGGATGATGGTGCGGGCCGAGCAATTCAGCGCCTTCAAGACAGATGGTGCGATAGCAGAGCGCGGCGCCTTCCGCGCTGCAAGCGACGATGCCGATGTGGAGAGTCATTCCGAGTCCAGTTTCTCAGTTCTCAGTTCCCAGTTTTCAGTCCTCAGTTCCCAGTTCCCAGTTCTCAGAAAAGCCTACGTGGCCGCTGATTTGACTGCAAGGATGGTTTCTGGTCGATACCTTTAATGATTATCTTGCTACAGCGGCGTCAAACAGGTTCAGAAACTCCAGCTTCTTTTCCGCCGGCAGGAAAGACGCCTCGAAGGAGTTGCGAGCCAGTTCGCGCAGGTGCTCGTCGGTGAATCCGAAGGTTTGCTGGGCGAGTTGGTACTCGCGGGCGAGTGTTGTGCCGAAGATGGCCGGGTCGTCGCTGTTGAGGGTGATCATCACTCCATGGTCGAAGTAACTCTTCGCGGGATGGTCGGCAAGGTTCGGGCAAAGGCCGGTGCGCAGGTTGCTGGTAAGGCAGATTTCGACAGGGACCTGGCGCTGGGCAAGCTCTTCCACCAGATCAGGGTCGTGAAAGGCGGTAAGGCCATGGCCGATGCGCTCGACCCGTAGGTTGAGCGCTCCCCAAATGGATTCCGGCGGGCCGGTCTCGCCGGCGTGAGCAGTAAGCCGCAGGCCGTGATCGGCGGCCCAGGCATAGCCGTCGCGGAAAAGCTCGGGCGGCGCTTTCTGCTCGTCGCCCCCGATGCCGATACCGACGACGTCGCGGTCATGATAGCGGACCGCAAACTCGAATACCTTTTGCGCGGCCTCAGCTCCGAACTGGCGCACGGCGTCGAAGATCCAGACGAGCGAGATGCCGAAGTCGCGGGCGCCACGCGCCCGGCCCCGCTCCAACCCTTCAAAGATGAGCGCGAAATCCTGATTACGCCACAGGCAGACTCCGACCGAGACGTAGACCTCGGCGTGCAGGACGTTTTCTTCCTTCAGCCGCTGCATCAGCCGGTAGGTGATCAGCTCGTAATCCTCCCCAGTTCGCAGGTGCTCGGTGATGTTCTTGAAGGCGAGCAGGAAACCAGGGAAATCGGCGTAGCGATAGAGTTGTTCGATCTCGGCCCGCGTAACGTGCTCCCCGCGGCGCTGGCGTAGTTCGAACAGCGTAGGCGGATCGATTGCGCCTTCGAGGTGCAGGTGCAGTTCGGCCTTGGGCAGGAGTCGCAGGAAACTATTCGGCGGCCGATCGAGTGCGGAGGACATCACTTCCTGATTGTAGATTCTTGGGGAAAGATTTGCGAGGAGGGGGCTGTTTGGTCGTCAGCCGTTAGTCGTCAGCAAAACCGCTTTGTCGATGGCTGATGGCTGAGAGCTGACAGCTACTTCTTCGCGAACTCGCTGCGGTGGCGGCTGTAGAAGACGTAGATCAGCAGGCCCAGGCCGAGCCAAATCACGAAGCGCAGCCAGGTGATCACGGTGAGCCCGAACATCAGGCCGCCGCAGAAGAGAATCGAGATCAGCGGGAACCACGGCACGAACGGCACCCGGAACGCGCGCTTGCGATCAGGCTGCCGGCGGCGCAGGATGATCACGCCCAGCGAAACCAGAACGAAGGCAAATAGCGTCCCGATGTTGGCAAGGTCGGCGGCATCTCCAATGTCCACGAGGCCTGCGGGGATCCCTACGGCGAAACAGGCGATCCAGGTGGAAATGTGCGGCGTCTTAAATCTCGGGTGTACCGCGGAGAACAGCTTCGGCAACAAGCCGTCGCGGGACATGGCGTACCAGATGCGTGCCTGCCCGTACTGAAACACGAGCAAAGAAGAAATCATGCCGGTCAGCGCTCCGATCACGATGACCGAGCGGAACAGCGGGTGCACACCCAGATACTTCATCGCGTAGGCCACGGGCGCTTCGGCGGCTGCGCCGGACACGAAGGTGGTGTACTTCATCATGCCGAGCAGGACGACAGCCACGCCGACGTAGAGCAGCGTGCACACCACCAGCGACATGATGATGCCGAAGGGTAAATCTTTTTGCGGATTGCGCGATTCCTCGGCGGCGGTCGAGACCGAATCGAATCCGATATAGGTAAAGAAAACGATAGCCCCTCCGGTAACGATTCCGGCAAAGCCAGAAGGCGCGAAGGGCGTCCAGTTCGCGGGCTTCACCAGCATTCCACCGACTACCAGGAAGGTGAGGATGGCGCCGATTTTGACCGCCACCATGATGTTATTGGTCTTCGCCGACTCCTTCACTCCACGAACCAGCAGCAGCGTGAGAATGAAAACGATGAGAAAGCCGGGAAGATTGAAATAGGCGCCCGTCCACTGGCCGCCCGCCCAGACCGGGCTGGCAAATTTCTCAGGCAGGTTGATGCCGAACACCGCCAGTTGCGCCTTTGTATAGCCGGCAAAGCCAACCGCGACTGCGACGTTCGAGACTACGTACTCGAGAATAAGATCCCAGCCGATGATCCAGGCAAAAATCTCGCCAAGTGTGGCGTAGGAGTAGGTGTAGGCGCTGCCGGCGATGGGAATCATCGAAGCCAGTTCGGCGTAGCACAATCCCGCAAAACTGCAGGCGACCGCGACCAGGAGAAACGAAATCGCAATCGATGGCCCGGCCGGGGGGCGTCCGTGCATCAGCGCTCCCGCCGTGCTGCCGGTGCGCACGAGATTCACGATTACGTCGAGGGCCTGCGCATGCAGGATGGACGGGGCCTGGAAATATTCGCCCGCGGCCGCGGTGCCGGTCAGGATAAAGATGCCGGAGCCGATGATGGCGCCGATGCCCAGCGCGGTCAGCGACCAGGGGCCGAGAGTTTTTTGCAGCCGTTGCCCTGGGGCCTCGGATTCCGCGATCAGCTTGTCGATCGACTTGCAGCAGAAAAGCTGATTGTCAGACGTGCGCACGGTGGCGGCGGGTTCCGCAGATGGTTGTGACAAGAGGTAGTCGTCTCCTGAAAAACAAGCTTTTAGCCAGTAGCACTTGGCATTTAGCCAGTCTGAGCCCCTGTCAGATCTTGGGACCGTTCCCGGCCAAATGCCAAGCGCCTACTGCCAATTGCTGCCTCTACCGCTTCGACTGTCCGCGAGCCAACTTCTTTACCTTGCGTTTTTTCGACCCGCGGGCATAATCGCGGGGCTTCTTTGGCTTTTCCGCTTTCGTCTTCTTGCGGGCGGCGCGTTTAGACTTCTTGCGTTCTTCTTTGGTTAACTTTGCTGTATTTGCCATGATTGCTGTACTTGTCCTCTTCTCGATACGGATTGTTGTCTCGCTATTTCATCCACGTCAGAACGGTGGAAATCGGTCTCTCGATCCCCAGCACTCAATGTCGTCGCTCCAGAATACCTGGCCGTCTTCGTTGGTTTGGATCACGCGAGCCCCCTGCGCCACGGCGAACTCGACGTATGACCACGTCGGGGAATTCGGAGCACGTTGCCTGATCTCACTCAACACCAGGGAGTTCCAGGTTTTGCAGTCGCGCGCATTGTTTGGATTGGGCGCGGTGCTCGGGTCCACGGCCGTGGCGGTGTAAAAGTTATCGAGGATCAGGCCCTCGGGCTCGAAGTTGCCGTCCGAGTTCATCACTTGCAGCTCAATCGGAAACTCATAGACATCCACCGGCCTGCCGGTGCCTACCTCGGTGTCGTGGTGCAGCTCAAGACCCATGGGCGTGCCATCGAGGATGGAAAAATATTCATAGTTGGGCTGTGGCTGCGCCGCCGAGGACGCGGCAGAAACGCCTTCCGCGGACGCTGCCGGGCGCCTCTTATGTTTGACTTGCGCCAGCACAGACGTTGCCAACAGCATCCCCGCCAAAACAACCAAAATCGACCTCTTCATTGTGCTCTCCTAGGGACCTTGTTTCTTGCCGCTTTCCAGAGCGGTTCCCTGATTACAAGCTATGCCCGTTCCAGTTGGGCGTACTTCTCTACCAGCTTCTTTAATCCGAAGCGAGGGAATTGTACCGTAATCTTGGCTTCTTCGCCTTCTCCTTCCCGCTGGTAAACCGTTCCCTCGCCATACTTGGGATGGCGGACTTTCTGGCCGGGACGGAAGCCGCGCTTGCCGGTGGGCGGTTCCACCGGCGTCTTAGGGAGGCTGAACTTTTTGCCGCGCGAGGCGAAGAACTCGGCGATGTTCTCGATGGAGTTGTAGGGCTGGGCCGGGGCAGCGGGCTTCTGGCGGCTGGGAGTGGCCTGAACGCCGCTGCCAGTGCCGACTTTCCAGCTTGCGCTCTGGTCTTCGTCTTCGTAGGAATAGTGCCTGTCCCCGGCATCGTAGGCTGCAGGGCTGCGCCCCGCTGTACGGGCAGGAGTGCCCGCACCCACACGATCCCTGCCATCGCGACGCCCTCCTAGCTCTTCGACCAACTGAATCGGCACCTCTTCCAGAAAACGCGAGGGCACGCTGGCTTCCGGCAGGTCGGTACCGTACCTGCGTCGGTAAACCGCGCGCGTCAGGATGAGCTGGTCCATGGCGCGCGTCATGCCAACGTAGCAAAGACGGCGCTCTTCTTCCACGTCATCAGGCTGCAGCATCGTGCGCGAGTGCGGGAACAACCCCTCTTCAAGGCCGCTGAGAAAGACCAGTGGAAACTCCAGGCCCTTGGCGGCGTGCAGGCTCATGAGCGTGATCTGGGAGCGTTCGTCATAGTCGTCGGCATCGCTGATGAGAGCGGCGTGATCGAGGAACTGGTCGAGGGTCTCGCCGCGGTCGCGCGAGTCCATGGCAGCGTTTACCAACTCGCGCAGGTTCTCAATGCGGGAGAAGGATTCCGGCGTGTCTTCGTCCTCAAGCAGCTTGATGTAACCCGTGCGGTCGATGAGGAACTTCAGAAGGTCGGCTGTGGAGGGCAGGGTGGACGCCACTGCTGCCACTTCAACCGCATCGGCTTCCGTAGCCCCAACGTCCCTCTGGATGTCGTGCGGTGCTCCCGCCTCCGCACTCCCCTCATGCACCAGCTCCGGCGCGTCGAAGTTGAATGACGTGTTGCCGAAATCATTGGGATCGAAAGCGGCCGCATCCTCTTCGGAGGCCGGCTCTATCGCGGTATGAGTTTGAGCGTTCTCGCCCGCACTCGCAGTCTCCTCCAGTTGCTCACCGAACGTTCCTGCCAGCATCGCCTGCGCGTCCTCGATCAACTGCTGGAAGCTCTTCAAAGCCGCCAGCGCCCGCTGTGGGAGCAGTTGGCGCCGCATGGCTTCTCCGAGTGCGCCCCACAAAGACAATCCGGTCTCAAGCGCAAGATGTTCCAGAGTCTCGATCGTTCCTTTGCCGATGCCGCGAGTCGGTGTGTTGATCACGCGCAGCAGCGAGATCGAATCGTCCGGATTCTGGATGACTTTCAAGTACGAGATCATGTCTTTGATCTCGGCGCGCTCGTAGAACGAAAATCCCCCGACCACGTGATACTTGAGGCCATAGCGTCGCATGGCTTCTTCAAACAGCCGCGACTGAGAATTCGTGCGATAGAGCACTGCCGCACGTGGAGTTTGACCGCCGGAGTCTTCAGCGCGACCAGCCTCGCGCAGATACTTCGCAATGTGGTCGGCAGCAAAGAGCGCTTCGTTTTCGCCGTCCGGAGCCTCGTAATACCCGATCTTCGTGCCGCCCTGCCGCGAAGTCCAAAGGTTCTTGCCCTTGCGCCGGATGTTGTTTGCCACTACCGATGACGCTGCCTGCAAAATATTCTGCGTCGACCGGTAATTCTGTTCCAGGCGGATGATCTTCGCTTCAGGAAAATCTTTCTCGAATTCGAGAATGTTGCGGATGTCGGCGCCGCGCCAGGAATAAATCGACTGATCTTCGTCCCCAACCGCACAGACGTTATGCCGCGTTCCGGCAAGCATGCGCATAAGTTCGTACTGCGGGCGGTTCGTGTCCTGGTATTCATCGATCAGCAGATATTGAAAGCGCCGGTTGTAATATTCGCGCACCGCCGCGACGGATTTGAGCAGGCGCGTTGCCTCAAGGAGAAGATCATCGAAGTCAAGCGCGTTGGCCTTGCGCAACTCTTTGCGATATTCCTCGAACAGGTGCGCGATCTTCTCGGCCTTGGGATCCGCCGACTGCAGGTAAAGCTCCTGCGGATCGAGCATATGATTCTTCGCCCAAGAGATGCGCGAGAGCACGGTGCGCGGCGTGAGTTGCTTGTCGTCAAGGCCGAGGCGCTTCATCACCGACTTGACGACAGATTGCTGGTCGCTCTCGTCGTAGATGACGAATTTCTTGGTATGGCCGATGGGCGGCTGCCCGGGCGTGGCCGAAGGGATCCGCAAGGCTTCAATATCGCGGCGAAGAACGCGCACACAGAAAGAATGAAACGTCGAGATGACCGGCTTGGCAATGCTCAGTCCGCCAACGAGCTTCTCGACGCGCTCGCCCATTTCGGCAGCGGCCTTGTTGGTGAAGGTCATCGCCAGAATGGATTCCGGCATCACTCCCATGTTCTCGATCAGATAAGCAATGCGGTAGGTGATAACCCGCGTCTTGCCGCTTCCCGCACCGGCGAGGATCAGCACCGGCCCCTCGGTAGTTTCGACAGCCTCGCGCTGCTGCGGATTGAGTTGATCGAGAAAAGACAATGCGGAAGTGGCTCCCGAGCTGATGATCCAATTTTACAGGGGATTCGGAGTTTGCGATGGGCGACGGCCAGCCGCGTAGCGGCGGCATGTGAAAGCCCGGCACGGGAGTGCGCGCACGGTTGGCAGTGCCTCCGGCACATAACACCCGGATGTCGTGACTCTTGCCGATGCCGACGAAATACATGGAAAGCTTTTCGCGCAGGTCGGCAGGGATGGAATCGCGGCGCATCTTTATGCTAAAGACGCAATGGACTAGAACGTTCGGGTATGTATGAGCCATCGTGCCGTCCCTAACGGGACTCGATTCCTCTAACCCCACCTCACCCGGCACTGCCGTGCCGGGCTTTCACGTACTGTGCCTATGGCACTCGAGACGCGGCCCAGGGAAAGAGTAATGTCTTCGAGTTTCCTCGATGCATCCCGCGCTAGTCTGTGACGGATGTCACCCTGAGATCACGGCATTCTCCATTCGGGAATCAGCGCTACCTGACCAACGCCTCACACCCACGCCCCCATCAGATGTCCCAAGCCTCCGCGCACCAGCAAGCCATCTCTGCGGTCTTTGAAATACCGCGCGTTGAGTTCCTTGCCCTGCAGAAACTCAGTGCGGTGAAATCCCATGCCCTTCAGTTCCTGCTCCAACTTTTCGGGATCGAAGAACAGCTGAAAAGGCTCTCCATACCGGGCCACACGCCTGGAGAGCGCATCAAGCGCCATCCTCTGCCCCAGACTGAGCAGCTTGCGATCCACCGCAAAATCAAAGACCACGCCGCTGCCCGCCGTCATTTTCGCAATGAAGATCAAAGTGGTCATGCAGGCATCGCGGGTGAGATAAGGAGTCACTCCCAGCCAGGAGAAAAATCCCCCGGCCTTCGCGTTGAATCCGGACTCTGCAAGCCCATCCACCAGCGTTTGCTGTTCAAAATCGATAGGCACAAAGGTCAAGGAAGCCGGCACAGCAATGCCCGCCGCCTGCAGTTGCTCGCGCTTCCAAGCCTGCGTCGCAGGATGATCCACCTCGAATACGTGCAGTCCCTCATGAGGGTTGCGATAGGCGAAAGTGTCCAGCCCAGCGCCCAGGACAACGTATTGCCCCACCCCACGCTCGACAGCGCGAGCGAGTTCGTCCTCGGCGTAGCGGCTGCGCGCCGCCATGAACGCACGGAACGCCCGGGAAAAGGCATGGTCCTCTTTGGGATTCGACCGTAGCGCTTCAGCGGCTTCGGAGCCAATGATGAGCAGGGCCAGAGGATCGTCAAGCACCCTGGGCTGATCAAAAAGCTGATGCGCGGCCCGCCGAATCGCTACCCGCTGCGCCGTCCTGCTGAATTTGCCCTCTTGCATCGGCGAGCCTCGGCCCTTATTCCCCGGTCGCCGCCCGCACCGCCATACACTCTTCGCATGGGCAGACTTCGCGCAGGAACTTCCACGAATAAATGCCGAGGTCGTGGTCATCGTTCCACGTGAACTTGATGGCGTACTTGCCAATGCCCTCAGCGGAGACCAGTCTGGCGGCGGCCTTGAACATAGGCAGCGCCCCAGGAGCGAGTTTGGGCGCCTCTCCACGCTGGCGTCCGGCCTTGCCGCGCTCGTCTTCGCACATGGCGCACGGGCAGGCGTCGCGGAGGAAGACGAACCCGTAGTGGGAAACGTGGCCGTCTCCCCATTCGATGTCCACACCTGTGCCCGCGGTCAAGTTCACCTTCACCGACTTGGGGTCTGTGGCCGCAGTGGGCGCCTGAAGCGGGGACTGCATGGCTTCAGTATCGCATACGGAGAATGCTCGCCCGGCCGCCGGGGAGGGTTCGCGCTAGTGCGCGATGGAAGTCGAGGTAGATGTTGCAGACCTGGGACTGGTGACGACGCCGATGGCCAAGCCTCCGATAACCCCGGCCAAAACTCCCATCAAGGCCAAGACCAGCGTGCTTTCCACCAAAGTTGCTTTCCCCCGACTCGACATTGCCTTTCGTCCCCCTTTTCTTGCTTTCTGGAGCTGCAGGCTCATTTTACCTTGCCCGGCCGGCTCAACCAAGGCGAATTGTCGGCAAGCGCCCTAATCCGGTAGAATAAAGGTCTCGGTTCGAGGCCTCTGAAAGGATTCATAGCAGTCATGGCACAACAGTGTGATATCTGCGGCAAGAAGCCGCAATTCGGAAACCGCATCAGCCACGCCCATAACGTCACCAAGCGGCGCTGGAACGTGAATCTGCGTCCCGTGCACGCCCGCGTGGGCGCCACTACCAAGCGCATGCGCGTATGCACGTCCTGCCTGCGCAGCGGCAAAGTGGTCAAGGCATAGAATCCCACCAAAACTGCGCAGCACGCGGAGTTCCGATGAACTCCTTCTATGCCCTCTGTTGTTAGGATCCTACTGCACGCCCAGCAACTGCACATCGAAGATCAGGGTAGCGTTGGGCGGTATCGGACCATCCGGAGTACCGCCGGCGCCATAGCCCAGATCGGGCGGAATCCGCAACTGGCGTTTGCCGCCAACCTTCATTCCAGCAACTCCTTCTTCCCATCCCTTGATAACCTCTCCGTTGCCGATGGTGAAATCGAAGGGCTTGCCCGCATCGACTGAACTGTCGAACTTCTTGCCGCTGGTGAGCCAGCCAGTGTAGTGAACGCGCACGTGGCTGCCCTCTTTGGCGACCTCGCCGTTGCCCACCCGGATGTCCCAATAGATCAGTCCGGACGAAGTCTTTACTCCGTCGCCAGTGACCTTGGTGGGAGCGTTGGTATTAGGAGCCGCTGGCTTCTTGGTTGCGCTTTGCGCCACCGCAGCCACCGTTGTCAGCGCGAGAATAATTGCCACTGCCACAACGTACTTAGTCATTCTTGCCACCTCTACCGGAACATACTAACCAAAGCGTGCGAATTCTTCGGGCGGCCCGGCGATCTCCGGGGTGCACCCTGTGCTTAAGGCTTTCCTAATCCAGTGCGATTACGTCAATCTCCACCAGCACGTCCTTGGGCAGGCGCGCCACTTCGACAGTAGAGCGAGCCGGCGGCGCAGAACTGAAATACTTCGCATAAACCTGATTCATGGCCGCGAAGTCGTTCATCTCCTTAAGGAAGACAGTGGTACGCACGACCTTCCCCAGTCCGGTGCCCGCAGCTTCCAGAATCTCCGACAGATTGCGCAGCACACGATCGGTTTGGGCAGCCACGTCTCCGGTGATCACTTGCTGCGTCGATGGATCGATGGCCACCTGCCCGGAGACGAATACGAATCCGTTGGCCTTGATGGCTTGCGAGTAGGGACCGATCGCTTGGGGAGCGTCTTTGGTGGAAACAACTTCGCGCATAAGCAGTGGCCGGCAGTCAGTGGCCAGTGACCAATGACCAGTCACCGCCACACAACCTAAGCAATTAACTCAGATTGAGCAACAAAGGTCAACTAAACCGCGCCCCGCGCCCCACTTCTCTTGCCAGGCTCTTAACTGGCCACTAGCCACTGACCACTGGCCGCTGCTTCTAAAGTTATGCAGGAACCAGCCGATAGAGGGAGGGGGAAACTCACTCGCCCGGCAATCTAGGTTTGGACTTCGGCACCAGGCGGAACCAACAGAAGAGGACATTTCGGATGAAATCAATACTGATGAACCAACGCGTCCTCGGCAGTCCGGCGGGTTTCGCCAGGGATGCTTCGGACTCCAAATCCAAGTTCAGCGGCGCTCTCACCAGGATCAACCAGGAACTATGGCTGGTGCTGTCTCTCTTCGTCATCGCCGGACTATTCAACTGGCTGGTGGCTTCTCATCGCATGATCCTCGGTCTTTACACGCTGCCCACAATCTTCTCGGCTTATGTTTATGGCCGGAGGCACGCCGTGCTCACCGCCAGTGCCAGCACCTTCATGGTGCTCATCCTTCTATGGAAAGATACCGGCCTTCGTGCGGGTTCCGCCCCGTTTGCCATGAATTCCGAGCAACTATCCGAGCTCATCACCTGGGCATGCCTGCTCCTGATCACGGCCTACGCCATGGGAACCTTGTATGACCGGAAAGAGCGCCACCTGGGCGAACTTCGCCAAACCTACTTTGGTCTCTTGACCATTCTGCAGCAGTTCATCTCCAACGACAAATACACTCACAATCATTCCTACCGGGTGGCGTTGTACGCCTCGGCGCTGGCCACGCGCATGGGCTTCGATCAGGATCGGATCGACGATATCCGCGCCGCCGCCCTGCTGCATGATGTGGGCAAGCTCGAAACCAGCCGCGAGCTCCTGCACAAAGCGGCCAGCCTCACCCCCGAAGAGATGGCCGAAATGCAAGAGCGTGTCCAAAAAGGAGTCGCCTTGCTGGAACCAGTCGGCGGATCGTTGCGCCGGGTGCTCCCCATTATTCTTGCCCATCACGACAAATACGACGGGTCCGGTTACGGCCCGGCCAAAGGGAATGAGATCCCCATAGAAGCCAGAGTATTAGCCGTGGCCGATGCCTATGACACCTTGACCAGCGACCGCCCCTATCGCCGCGCCGTCACCCCATTTGAAGCCCGACAAATCATCGTCTCCAGTACAGGGTCAAACTTCGACCCTGCCGTAGTGGAGGCATTTGTGAACGCCTTCGAACACGGAGAGATGGAAGTACCCGAAGCTTTGGTGACCTGAGTGGCTCCCGCGCCGCCGGCTCGGGGAAAGACTGGATCGAGAAAAGAGGCATCGTGCCCGCGACTACAATCGCAGTTCGGGTCCTGCTCGTGAGTGGCGATATTCAGACCATCGATACGGTTTGCCACTTTATGGGAACCATGGCCATGCATGTCGAGGTCTGCTCCGACTTCGCCGCTGCCACCCGCAAACTTTGCCATACCAAGTTCGAAGCCGTGGTAGTGGATTTCCAGGACAGAGCCGAAGCTCTCAGCTTACTGAAGAAATCACGTCAAATGACGTCTCACCGGGCAGCCGTCGTAGTAGCTATCTTGAATAGCAATGACGAAATGCCCAGCGCGTTCCGCGCCGGCGCCAGCTTCGTCTTGGTCAAACCGCTGTCCGCCGCCGTCCTCATGCGGACTCTCAAAGTATCCTATCCCCTCATGGTGCACGAAAGAAGGCGCTACTTCCGTTGTCCTCTCGAAGTCCCCGTTTTTGTCTCCAGCAGTTCCCACTCTGACTTTATGGCAACCACCGCCAACATCAGCGAAGTCGGCATTGCCGTCACCAATTCGCGCGGTCTGCAGGTTGGAGACAGAGTGGCGTTGCGGCTGACGCTGCCGCATAACCCGGTTGCCGCCAGAATAGACGCGGAAGTTTGCTGGTGTGACCGTGCGGGATCGGCTGGGATGGAATTCGTTCAGATTCCCGCCTTGGTAAAGGAACAATTGATCTCCTGGCTAGCCACCCGCCTGGAGGAATGTCTCCCCGAAGAAGCTGCCTTGAAATGTTGAAGCCGCAAGGCAGTGTTCAGTGACGCCCTTCGGTCACGACGCCGCCTCCGGAAGCGCTGGCTCTTCGCCGTAAACTACCTCAAACAGGTCCGTGGCAAGCCTTCGCACCGGTCGCATGAGCGGCAGGCCCGAGAACTTGATGAGGGAAAAGTGAACGTGTTCAATTCAGGGGGCGTAACCGCCTTTGTCTTCCTATGGCTAGCCGGGCGGCAAGGATCTTACTGGTCACTGATCACTGGCAACTGGCCACTGCTCCTAGATCTTCTGCAGCCTCTGCACCTCGTGCACGCCAGGAATCTTCCGCAGCCCAGCCATGATCTGCTCAAGGTGTTTAAGGTCGGAGATGTCGAGCACGATCTCCACGCTGGCCTGGCTGTTTTCAGTGCGCGCCCCGATGTTTCGTATATTGCTCTGAGCATCACCGATTACACTAGTAATGCTTTTAAGCATACCGAAGCGGTCGTCGCAGTAGACCGTAAGCTTGACCGCATACGCCGTGGGTGTGTTCTCGTCGTGGGCCCACTCCACATCGATGCGGCGCTCCGGTTCGTACATCAGGTTGGTGACGTTGGGGCAGTTCACCGCATGCACCGCAACTCCCTTGCCGCGAGTGATGTAGCCGACAATGCTTTCGCCGCGAATCGGATTGCAACAGCGCGCCCGGTAGACCAGCATGTCGCCCTGGCCCTTCACCATGATGGCATTGTGGTCGCCAAACACGCGCCGCACTACGCTGGCGATTGCGCCCGGCTTCGAACTCAACCCCTCAGCCTCAATATCGCCCGCCATCGAAGGCGTAGCGCCCGCCGGCAACAACCGTGCCAGCACCTGCCGCGCCGAATATTTTCCATAACCGATGCCGGACATGAGGTCGTCAACCTTGCCCAGCCCATAACCGCCGGCAACTTTCAGCAGCTCTTCATCTTTGATTTCTTTAAGCGCGATGCGATACTTGCGCGCCTCTTTTTCGATCAGCTTGCGGCCAATTTCAATCGAACGCTCCCGCTGGTGCACGTTCAGCCAGTGCTTGATCTTGTTGCGCGAGCGCGACGACTTGACCAGCCCAAGCCAGTCGCGGCTGGGCTTGTGTCCAGCCTGCGTAATGATCTCGACAATGTCTCCGGAATGCAGTTTGTGGCGCAGCGGAACCATGCGCCCGTTCACCTTCGCGCCCACGCAGGTGTGCCCGACTTCTGTATGGATGGTGTAGGCAAAGTCGATCGGCGTGGCATCGCGCGGCAGCACCACAACTTTGCCTTTGGGAGTGAAGGTGTAGACCTCTTCGGGATAGAGGTCGACTTTCAGCGCCGTGAGAAATTCATTGGGATCGCTGACATCGCGCTGCCACTCGACCACCTGCCGCAACCACGCCAGCCGCTGCTCGTCCTGCGCCGAGACCGGACCATCTTTGTATTTCCAGTGCGCCGCGATGCCTTCCTCAGCCATCTTGTGCATCTCTTCAGTGCGAATCTGGATTTCAAAAGGCGTTCCGTCTTCCGTGATGACTGAGGTGTGCAACGACTGGTAGAAGTTTGGCCGCGGCATGGCGATGAAATCCTTGATGCGCCCCGGAACCGGACGCCAGATGTTGTGAATGATGCCAAGCACTGCATAACAATCCTGCAATGAGCGTGTGATGATGCGCATGGCAAACAGATCGTAGACCTGCTCGACCGAGATGCGCTGCCGCTGCAGTTTCTTATGGATGCTGTAGAGGCGCTTGATGCGGCTGTCCACGCTGGCCTGGATGCCCGCCTCTTTCAGCTTGTCGTTGATGATCACCTGCATCTTCGCGAGAAATGCTTCGCCCTGTTTGCGGCGGGCGTTGACAGCTTTTTCCACCTGCGCGTAGCCGGCGGGATCGAGAAAGAGGAAGCCGAGGTCCTCGAGTTCGCCGCGAATCTTTCCCATGCCCAGCCGGTGGGCGATGGGGGCGTAGATCTCGAGGGTCTCCTGCGCGATTTTCTGTTGGCGATCAGGTTGCAGGTGTTCGAGCGTGCGCATGTTGTGCAGGCGGTCGGCGAGCTTGATGAGCACCACGCGGATGTCATCGACCATGGCGAGCATCATCTTGCGCAGGTTCTCAGCTTGCGCCTCCTCGCGTGTGGCGAAGTCGATTTTGCTGATCTTGGTGACGCCCTCGACGATGTGCGCGACCTGCTCGCCAAACTCCTTGCGGATGTCGACGATGGTGACAGAGGTGTCTTCGACCGAGTCGTGAAGCAAGCCGGCGGCAATGGCGACCGGGTCCATCTTCATCTCGGCGAGCACCAGCGCGACTTCCAGAGGATGCACCAGGTAGGGCTCGCCCGAGGCGCGGCTCTGGCCTTCGTGGTTCTTCAGGGAGTAATCGTAAGCTTTCTTGACGATGGAGAGGTCGTCCTGGGGACGGTTTTCCTGGATCCGCTTCATCAGCTCGCGGAACTTGGTGAGCGTCAGAGCGGTGGTCGCGATCTGTTGGCGCAAGGTCGCCATGTAGGATTATAGCCCGCAGTGTTCCTACCGGAACATTCGCTCGAATGTTCCAACCGGAACATAACTCACGTTTTACCGGAACACTGTGGAAATTGCGGAAATCTCGGAAAACCACCTTAAAGCTATAGTTGGTTGGCGGCAAACTACTGGGACGGCTTGGGTTAGACAAGTGCCGATATATCGGCAGGGAAATCGTGGGGCGAAGAGAAAGCGTTGGAAATCGGCGAACGGGGCTGGCACTTGTGGGTGCCGAGTGCCAAATACTTAGACTTGCGGAGCTCCGCGTCCGTACCCCGGACTTACGTCCGGGGCTATCATCTGCCGCCCCTTCGGGGCTGGAGTTTGGTAGGCGGTCTCGGCAATGGTGCAGGCACACAGCAGGTCCCTCCACTTCGCTCGCTTTCGCTCCGCTTCGGTCGGGATGACAGAGTTTGAGTTCGATGGCGATGCGGCCTACCCATGCTTCCCGCACTTTTCGAAGTCTGGACTTCCGCCGGACTTATGGGCCGCTCGGACATTCCGCGCGGGCATGAGCCGACTGGGGCGTCGCTTCGCTCCTTGGACAGCCGCGGCGGCTGTCGCTACATGGGCATGGGCGATTCCTGCCGTCCGGTACACCGCTGAGGAGATCTTGGCAGCCCTTGACGTGGAAAGACGCGGACAGGAGTGTCCGCGCCACACGAGCATCTTGAGCATCCAGCTTCAGGGTTTGGCGTCGTCGTGGTTCTTGAGGTTGGGGGTCAGCTTGCGCATCAGGAATTCCTCGACGAGATTGGCGACGGCCGTTGCGCCGATTCCGATCAGGCCGTTTTCGAAGGTTAATCCTGCTCCGTTGCGATTTTGGGCTGGGTAGTAGAGATTGGAGATGCCGCCTGCGGCGAGGTTTCCGAGGATGTTCGAGTAGTTTACCTGCCAGCGTCCGTTGTCGCCCTTGCAAATCACTGAATTGGCTATGGCGTAGAGACTCCGTGACCGGGTGCTGCCGGTTCCCTTGTAGAAATAACGGGGATCCTGCTTCAGGATCGACGGCAGGATAGCGCTTCCGATGAAGGTGCCGGAAGCAAGGTCGGCATAGGAAGCGCCATAGCGCTTGGCATACCCTTGCGCGCCTTGCCCATATCCGTTAAATGCATTTTCCGCCTGCTGAACTCCTGCAATGCCTCCGACGATTGCGAAGGTGACTGGGTCGATTGTCGTCCTCCAGGCAAGCTCGAACTTTTGCTTGGTGGTGAGGGCGACTGGATGCGGGTCGTAGGTGACGTAGAAATTGGGAAAGACGCCTAACACGCGCTGCTTCTCTTCATCCTTGACCTGCGCTTGTGCCACTTCGGTGCGGGAGAGCGCGACCTGTACATCTGTAATATTGGCGGCAACGGCCAACGCGATCTGCGGGACCGTGTAGATCTCTCCTGCATGCAGGATCCCAGAGGAGGTTTGCGGCGCGAAGCCCGTCGACGTAATGTCGAGCTGGAACGCGCCGGGAGCGACGTTGGCGAAGGAGAATTGCCCATTGTCGCCCGATAGCGCCTCCTGGGTTGGGGATTGATCTTCCCCAGTACGAATAAGTTTCACCCTGGCTCCGGCGACGACGGCTCCACTTTGATCAACGACCGCTCCTTTGATGGTTCCGGATGGTTGATGATCGGCAGATTGCTCAGCGGCTAAGGGCGTGCTCTGGCGTACTGGGCTTTGTTGTTCTGGGCTTTGTTGTTCTGGAGCAGGAGGAGGTGTTGCCTGCGGCGTCTGTCCGAAGCAGGGCAAGGCCCAGCATGCGGTGACAAACGCAAACACTAAAAGTTCAGACTTGAATTGGAGGGCCATGAATGAAGTCTTTCTTCCTCTGCCTGCGTCAAATCCGTTCCCCTGTGTAGATGCGTGGTGATCGTCGCGCGGCGGGAGCATCCATCATCTATGCACCGAGATTACACTAACTCTTCCCACGGATTGCCAGGGGGCGAGCCATTTGTGAGATAGCTTATCGGGCCTTCTCGCATTTCGCCCGTTACGAAGGTTTCAAATCAATCTGCAGTTTGTTGGGACGCTCCGGCAACTGGTAGAGTTGCATTCTGTCAGTCATGAATTCAAGAATTCTTGTGAGTGGGGTGTCGGGTCCGATTGGGGCGGCGCTTCTTCCTACGCTCAAAACGAGTGGATGTGCCGTCGTGCGGCTGGTGCGGGGCGCGGCTACGGGCGACGGGCAGATCGCCTGGGACCCGGCGACGCCAATTGCACCCGCAGCAGTGTCCGGATTTGACGCCGTGATTCATCTTGCGGGCGAAACCATTTTTGGACGATGGACCGCGGCCAAGAAGGCGAAAATTCGAGACAGCCGCGTGGTTGGGACGTTGCATCTGGCGCAGGCTCTGGCTCGGGCGTCAGAAAAGCCGAAGGTTTTCGTTTGTGGGTCGGCGATTGGCTACTATGGCAACCGCGGCGATGAAGTGCTGTCCGAGGAAAGCGCGCCGGGCACCGGATTTCTGGCCGAGGTTTGCCAGGAGTGGGAGGAAGCGACCACGCCTGCGGTGCAAGCCAACATTCGTACCGCGCACATTCGGACGGGAATCGTGCTGAGCGCGAAGGGTGGCGCGCTCGGAGCCATGCTGCTGCCGTTCAAGCTTGGGCTGGGCGGCCGTACCGGGAACGGGCAGCAATGGATGAGCTGGATTGATGTGCGGGACATGGTGGGCGCGATCCACCACATTTTGAAGAATGACCTGATCCAGGGTCCGGTGAACATGGTCGCGCCGAAACCAGTAAGGAACGTGGAGTTTGCCGGCACGCTGGCTGGGGTGCTGTCGCGTCCGGCAATTTTTCCCATGCCTGCATTCGCGGCAAAGCTGGCTTTTGGGGAGATGGGCGAAGAACTGTTGCTGGGCAGCCAGAAGGTGGAAGCGGGGAAGCTGATCGCGAGCGGATACCCGTTTCGGTATCGGGAGTTGAGGGCGTCGCTGGAGGCGCTGTTGAGGAGTTAGAGCGGTTTCGATCTTGCCATCGCCTGCTCAAGCGACCGAGCTGCGCGCCGGTCGGACAGCCGAGGCGGCCATCCCCACAAGTGTTTTCCACACCAGCATTTTCAGTTCGGCGGACATGACTCGCCGGTCGAGCGGTTCATCTCTTCCTGTAGTTTTTGCAGGAGCTGGGCGCGCTGTTCGGTGCTCAACTCGCGCTGCAGCTCTTCCAATGCCAGGGCAACGATGTGGTAGTGGTGCGCACCGGCGAACTTGGGATCGGTGGTGATATTGAGCCAGAGCTTGTGCATGAGTTCAACGTCCTGGGGACGGAGGCTGGGCGTGTGAGGGCCGATGGCATACTCGCGAACGGTGCCGTCGGGAGCGCAGACTTCCAGGCACAGGCGCGGACGAGGCTCGGGCATGCGCTCCCAGGCATCTCCGGTGAGCCTGGCTTGCTCATCGGCGGTGAGTTTATTGGAGAGGCCGCAGACCACGCGGGAGGAATCGAGGCGCTGCGCGGTTACCATGATGGCCTCGAAGACGTCGGTCGCGGGGACGACGAGCAGCGAAATCGGCTTCCCTTCTTTTTCGGCGACGGCCACGGCGGCGGTGAAGAGTTCCTGCTCGTAGTGGTCGAAAACCTGGCTGGCCTCCATGACTGCGCTGCCGCTGAAGCTATGCTCGCGATGGTAGAGGCGCGCGCTCATCACGACCACATCCTGCTTGACGGTGTTGGTATGGGCGAGCACCTGGCGCAGGTAGTAGAGGTTGCGAGGATCGCGCACCGCAACCAGGATGTTACCGGGGCGCACGCCCATGGCGCCGCTACCTAGCTCCTGATTGCCGTAGACGCGGAACTGGTCGAGCTGTTCCGGCTTTCCGTGACGCTCCTTGGTGACGTGGTGCTCGGAGAGCGTGAAGATGGTGAAGAATACGCCGCTGAAGAGCACTCCGGCAATGGTGGCTTCATACTTGGTAAACAGGTTCACGACCGCGGTGATTAACAGCACTCCGGAAATGAGTATCAATCCAACAGGGACTTCGGTCTTGCCGAAGTGCAGGTTGCCGGGAACTTTCCAGGCCCGGTTGCCCGGCTCGGTATAGCGCAGCACGAGCACGGCGATGGACTTCATGGCGAAGCTCCAGATCACGCCGAAAGCGTAAAGCGCGGCCAGCATGTATACGTTGCCGCGGCTGAGCACGATGGTGAGAACCTGCAGTCCAACGATCAGGTTGATGATGCGGTAACTAGTTCCGAAGCGGTGATGCGGCTTCTGGAACCAACTGGTGAGCACTCCGTCTTCGGCCACACGATTCAGAACACCGTTGGCTCCTACGATAGAAGTATTCTGCGCTCCCGCCAGGATGAGCACGCCCACCAGCACCACGAACCCGTGAAACAGCAGCTTCAGGCTCCCCGGCCCGGCCAGGTACATGGTGATACCGCCAATCAGGTTGGCGAAGTGGTCGTGCCGGACGTGGTCGGGAATGATCATCACGGCGAAGAACGAAACCAGCGAGGTGAACAGCAGGCTGTAGATGAAAATGACCAGCCCGGTCTTCTCCAGGTTCTTAAGCTTGGGATGTTCGATCTCGCGGTTGACCTGGGCCAGCGTCTCTTCGCCGCTCATAGCCAGAACGGAGTGTCCGAAACCAACGAAGAGGATGATCGTAGTGAGAATGCCGAGAGGCAGGTGCCTGAACCAGGTCGTGTCCAACCATCCCAGCGATTCTTTGTTTAGTGGTACCACTCCGGCATGCAGCGGGTTCGGTGGCAATTGAATGAGAGGTGCCCGCAGCACCGTAATCGTGCACCAGATGAGCAGGATCACCACCATCACGGTGGTGATGACCATGATCTGAAGCGCCTTCTGGCTGGATTCGTGCATGCCCTGGGTATTCTTTCGCCAGAAATAGATCACGACAATGATGGCGAGGCCGGCGGCGAAGTGGTCGTCAGAAAAGTGGAGAGGGCGGTGCATGTACACGCCCATGTCCTTGATAAAGCCTGCGAGGTATTGACCGGCGGAGACGGCGCTGATGGGGCCGGTGAGCACGTAGTCGAAAAGCAGGGCGGAGACGGAAAACTTGGCGAGGCCTCCACCCATGGCTTCTTTGACCACGCGGTAGACTCCGCCGCGGACGAACATGCTGCTCGATTCGATATAGAGCGCCCGCACGCAGTAGCTGAACAACATCACCGCGAGAATGAACCAGGGAGCGCTCTTACCGATGACCTTTTCGGCGTCGCCGCCGGCGTAGTAAGCGGACGATGCGAGGTCGGAGAGGACGATGGCGGATGCCCGCCAGAAAGAGATGAAGGTCAACATCACCGTAGTGGCGACGAAGACCTTTATGGCCGGTTTGGAACCTTCAACAGATGTAGCCATGCTTCAGGGAATGTGCGGACTGCTTATCAGGATAAACCTATTGAAGATAGCATAGGGGAACGTGGGTAGTGGATCAGTTTGCAGTTTGCCCGGTGATCCGGGGCGGGTGCATGGCATTCCTCTGGTTTGCAGACCATCCGGCGCGGCGGAATTAAATCAAGACTAGTTCCATGTACACATCGGCCCGCGCGTATTGGGAGGGGACTATTCGGTTCGCATCGATGTGCTTGAATCCCACGGACTCATACAGCCGAATCGCAGGCGTCAGCGCGTGGTTGGTCTCCAGATAGAGTCTTTGCGCGCCCGCGTTTCGCCCCTCTTCGATCGCCGCATGAAGCAGCCTGCGACCGATCCCAGCTCTCTGGTACGACGGCTCGACGGCCATCTTGGCCACCTCAAATTCATTGTCTCCGATGCGGATCAAGGCGCAGCAGCCGACGCATCGTTCCCCGGCGGTCGCGAAGAAAATCCTGCCGCCTTGATCCAGAATGGTTCCTTGCGGATCGTCCAGGATGGGCTGCTCTTTGGGCTCTATACGGAAATAGCGGGTGATCCATTCTTCATTGAGCCTTCGGAATGCAGTTGCATCCCCTGGCTGAAACTGGCGGATGCCGATTTCGGCGAGCGGTGAGGGCTGTTGTTTGGCAAAAGTCATGTGCATAACCCCTCCTTGATCATTCTTGGATGATCATTCGACGATAGAATCTGAAGTGGAGATATGTCCAATATCTGAATTGTCTCCACTGAGACGAATTGAATATGAAACAAGAGATTGAGTTCCGGCATTTGCGTTACTTTCTTGCCGTCGCCGAGACCCTGCACTTCAGCAAGGCGGCAGCGCAGTTGAGGATGGCGCAACCACCGCTCAGCCAGCAGATCAGGAGCCTGGAACGGATACTGGGGTATCCCCTGTTTGATCGCACAACCCGCGGTGTCCGGCTGACCAAGGTTGGTCAGTATTTCAGGGAGCGGGCGCGGAATACCCTCACGAAGATGCAAGATGACGTGGAAATGGCGCGACGGCTCGGGAGCGGCCAGGAAGGCGTTCTGACGGTGGGATTCAGCGGTTCGGTTATGCTCACCACACTGCCCAAAGCGATCGAACGCTATCGCCGCCTGCATCCGAGGGTTGAATTGCGGTTGCGAGAACTAGTCACCGCCGAGCAAATGCCTTCTCTGCTGGATGGAACCCTGGATCTGGGCTTCCTTCGCGACGGCGAACCGCGAGCTGGGCTGTCGATTGAATCGATCCACCGCGAACGATTCATCGCGGTACTCCCGGCTCGTCACAAACTTGCCGGTAGTGCCACAATTCGTCCCGGAGATCTCCGAAACGAGTCGTTTGTACTGTTCGCGCGGCGGATGGGACCCCTGGCTTTCGATCGGACTGTCGCCTGTTGCGAAGCAGAAGGCTTTCGGCCAAATGTTGTGCAGGAGGCGCCACAGTGGCCAACCGTAGTGCGCCTGGTGGCCGCAGGGTCTGGTATATCGTTAGCTCCCGCCTGCGTGGCAAATTTCGCAATGCCGGGAGTCGTCTACAGGAAGATGCGTTCTCGCCATTGGACATCGATTGACATTGGGTTGAAGCCTAGCCTCGGTAATCCTGCGGTCGAAGCTTTTCTGAGTATCGTGCGCAGGGAATTCTCGAAGAAGGGCGCTGGTTCTGCGCCCCGCAGAGCTGGGGAGTTAAGAGATTAGCCCAGCGCCGGGCTGACAATGAAGGAGGCCTTGCATGAACTGCGATTCGTCAACTCCAGTCTCGGCAAGCGGAAGCTACGAAGGCACCGATCCCAACCAGTCTCCGTGTTGGGCTGGGCGAAGCGGCTGAGTCGCTTCCGACTCACAACGACAAAGGCTCCTGTTGTGTTGCACAATGGATGGAGCCGCCACCGCCGGCGAGCGTATCTACTTGCACCTGGACGACCTTGCGCTCCGGGTACGCCTGCGCAAGCGTTCGACTTGCCAACTCGTCGCTGTCCCGGTCTCCGTAGCGCGCAGCGACCACACCGCCATTGGCCAGGTAGCAGTTGATATAGCAATCGCAAAAATTTGGGTTGGTCATGTGCGCGTGGTTCCGCGGCCGATAAAGCTTGATGACTTCAAATCTACGCCCGTGTGCGTCCGTTTGCTGCTCAAGGAACTCCAACATTCGCTGCAGGGTGTGATAGTCCGATGCGTGAGGGTTCGAACTAAGTTCAAACAGCACGACGCCGGGGCGGACAAATTTCAGGTATCCATCGATGTGTCCGTCAGTCCAGAAGTCCGGCTTGGCGTCAGGCAGCCAGACCACCTTCCTCGCTCCCAGCCACCCTTCCAGAATTTCGGTTGCGGTCTGCTTGCTCATTCCTGGGTTGCGGTTGGGATTGAGAATCGAGGTCTCGGTGCAGATCAGGGTTCCATCCCCATCCACTTCAAGCGCTCCACCTTCGACTACGATCGGAGCGTTGAACTGGGGAACTCCGACGTGCTGCAGAATCTGGTTGGCGAGCTTCGCATCGTTGCTGTGGACTTGCTTGTTCCCCCATCCGTTGAAGTTCCAAGTGGAACCAGCGAGCCCACCCTGGGAACGGACAAGAAACGAAGGGCCAGTATCCCGCGCCCACAAGTCGTCAATCATTACTTCAAAGCAATCCACAGTGGGACCACAAAGGCGCTGCGCTTCCGCTTTCTGGTTTGGGCGAACCGCCACGACCACTGGCTCAAACCGCGAAATCGCCTGGGCAATGGTGGCGATGTCCCCGCGCACCATTTCCAGCTGCTTCCCCCAGATGTCTTGTCCGGCCGGCCAAGCCATCCAGCACCTCTTGTGCGGCGCTCCTTCTGCGGACATGTACCATCCCTGCGCTGCCGGCGGTGACGAAGCCTCGGTAGCCTCGGCCGGACCGAACGCAGATCCCAACAAGGTGGCCGCGGACAGCCCAAGCGACGATTTGAGAAAAGTCCGGCGGGATAGTGCCTGTTCCGTCATCCTTACATTCCTTAAGGTGCCGATTGTAGATTGACCCCACGCGCTCAAGCCGGCGGAGTGCTCAGCCGGTCAGATTCCCAGGAGCTGCGGTGTGGCCCTTCGGCGCCAGGTACGTGTGGGTGATGCGGTCGTGCCAGCAAAGCGAGTCTTCGTCGAGGAAGACCCAGACATATCCCATGCCGAGAGAAGCTGCCGAGAGGAATGAAGCGAGGACGCGCCAGCGGCGGAGCCGGCGGCCGGCGGGACTTCCATTGAAGCGGGCCAACTCAAGACGTGCCAGGCGCAATCCGGGTGTGGTGCCCGAGTAAACCATCAGCAGGTATTGGTAGGCAGCCCAGAACAACCCGGAAAGCCCAGCCGCGAGCACCATCATCTGCAGTCGCGGGGGATGGATTGCAGTCACCTTCCAGAAAATGAAGCCAAAGAGAGCGCCGGCCGACGCAATGATTGCATTGTCGATGGCGGCGGATAAAATGCGCCGCGCCAGGGGCGCACTCTGTAGCGGGATGTCGATGCCCGGCCGCTTCTCCATTTCCGGCTGCTGGGCGGGCTCGATCGTGATTCCGCCCAGAGCGGGAAGCGGCGGGACAACTTCCGGGGCTTCCAGGATGCGAGGACGATCACGATCCAAAACCGGTTCGGCCAATTCGTCGAGCGGAGACGGCGAAGGAGTCCAGGAACGCGGGAACTCGAGGATCTTTGCTGTCGTTGGAGCTGTGGCCGGGGTCGGGGCTGCAGACCCTTGGACTTCACGCGGCCCCTGAGTGTCATCCGAGGCCAGCGGTCCGGGTGCTGGAATTTCGGCAGCATGAGCAATGCTGTCGGGGAATGCATCCAGAGCCAGAGCCTGGTTTGAAACTGTGGTCATTCTCTGCGGAAAGGCCGGGGACTCGGCCGAGCCGCCATTTGCGGAAGCGGGATCTTCCTCCTCGAAACGTAGCCTCAGCGAGGGATAGCGGGGCGGGCGTGGCCTGCGCCGGGCTTGATAACTATTCAGCCGGGCGGCGACCTCCTGGCGCCAGGCAGGAGAATCTTCAGGCGGAGCCTCGTTACTATTGCTGGCCGAGCTATGGCTGGGTGCAGAGGCTTCCGGAGCCGGACCCAGGCTGGGCGCTTCGACTCCCGGCGGTTCCGGTTCGGCATGCGGCGTTAACGGCGCTGAGTCTGCCGCGGCTTCGGGCAGCCAGCGCGGCGAAGCAGCGGGATGCGCAGCGGAAGAGCAGCGGCAGATGTCACCACAAAGCAGACAAGGCATGAATCACAGTCTTAACGAGAAGGCCAGAAGTCAGAGCCGGCCGGATAACCGTGTTCCGATATCCAAGTTCGGATAACCAGTTCGGATAACCAGGAAGATGCCGCCGGAATCCAAGACTTCGGGCTTTGCCTCAGAAGGCGCAGCCGTGCTAAGTTCACCACGACTGCTGCCGGCGGAAGCGTCCGAGCGCTGCGTTGCTCACACATGCGGCTTCGGATGGCTTTGTTCCGACAATCTGGTTCCGACGATCTTGTTCCGATGACTCTTCGCAACAGATTCCTTATCACGGCGGCGGTGCTTTGTCACCTTCTTCTCGCTCCGCTGTTAGTTACCAGCCAGTTGCCACCTGGCGCAACTACTCAGGCAACACCTTGCTCCCTGGCAGCCGCGGCGCAAACCGAAGACATCCCGACGATTTGCTCGATCCAGCAAGAAGAGGAAGGCGCCATTTACAAGTTGCACGGGGTGGTTGAAATCTACTACCGAAGCTATGTGCTGCGGGCGGACGAAGCGACTTTCAACTCCGACACAAGAGAAGCGACTGCGACCGGACATTTCGCGCTTGACGGCGGTCCCAATGATGACCACATTCGCGCCTCGCACGGCACCTATAACCTGGATCTCGAGACGGGACGCTTCTACGATGTGACTGGGACAACCGGTCTGCGATTTCAAGGTAACCGGGTGATCCTGACCTCGACCGCTCCCTTCGCGTTTACCGGCAAGATTGTCGATAAAACCAGTGCCGATCACTACCTGGTCTACGACGGCACCATCACGACTTGCGAGTTGCCGCATCCCATGTGGCAATTTGACGCGCGCAAGGTGATGGTGGACGTGGGCGGTAACGCCAAGATCTACCGCAGCACATTTATGCTGCATGGGATTCCCATGCTCTATTTTCCCTTCGCGACGCATCCGGTGGAAAAGGAATCCCGGCAGTCCGGGTTTCTGATGCCATCGGTGGCCCGATCGTCGACCAAGGGCTACGTTGTGGGCGATGCCTACTACTGGGCCATCAACCGCATGATGGATGCGACCCTGGGTGCCCAGTACCTCTCCTTGCGTGGCTGGTCGCAGCGGGGGGAGTTTCGAGCCCGGCGCAGCGAAACTTCTTACGTGGACCTCAACTATTTTGGAGTGATTGACCGCGGCATCGGCTCACCTCCGCTTAAAGAAGGCGGAGAGAACGTGCGTCTGAACTCGGCCAAAACCGTGGATGGCTTCCGCGCCGTGGCCAACATCGACTACTTGAGCTCATTTCTTTTCCGGCTGGCCTTCAATGAGGTTTTCAGCCAGGCGGTGTATTCGGAAGTGAAATCGCAGGCTTTTCTCTCGAAGTCCTCGGACGGTTTCAACTTGAATGGATTTGTGGAGCGCTACCAGAACTTCCTGAGCACGACTCCGGGCCAGGTGGTCACGATTTCGCACGCCCCCAGTTTTGATTCTTCCAGCGTGGATCATCGGTTCGGCGGCACGCCGCTTTACTGGTCGTTCGACGCGTCGGCTGCCGGCCTGTCACGCAGCGAGCCCGAGTTGTGTTCGGCCTCGATCTTGTTTCAGTTTTGTACGCCGCCTTTCCGCACGGGGAATCTGCTCGGTCGATTCGACCTGAATCCGGAGATCTCGTTGACGCTGTTGTTTCGAGGATGGTCTTTGCGTCCCGAGCTGACTTTGCACGAAACCTATTACACGGAACGGCTGGTGGGAGAAAGCGGAGAATACCCCGGGCGGGCCATCAGCGATGCCATCAACCGCCAAGCCCTGGAGACGGCTGTGGAACTGCGGCCGCCGGCGCTGGAGCGCGTCTTCGACAAGGAATTCCTGGGGCGCAAGTGGAAGCATGTGATCGAGCCGCGCGCGGTCTACCGCTTTGTAACCGGCGTGAACAACTTCGCAAATGTTCTGAAGTTCGACGAGCGGGACATCCTTACCGATACCCATGAGGTGGAGTACGGTTTCGTAACGCGTCTCTACGCCAAACGCACTTCAGGAAAGCCGGAGGATTGCAGCACGATTATGTCGGCTCTCACGGTGGGCGGTCCGGCGCCGGAGTCGACCATCCCCTGGCAACACTCCAGCACGCTGGCAAATGCTGCGTGCCAACCCGGTCCTCAGGTGCGCGAGGTCGCGACCTGGGAACTGGCTCAGAAATACTTCCTCGATCCTACATTCGGCGGCGCACTGATTTCCGGCCAGCGCAACGTGTTCACCACCACCGCCGACCTTACCGGGATCGCGTTTCTCACCGAGCCGCGCCACCTTTCGCCCCTGGTTTCGCGGTTGCGGGTTGAAACCAGCTCACGCACGGATGCGGAGTGGGACCTGGACTACGACTTCCAAACCACTCGCGTCAACGCCAGCACCCTCCTGGCTAACTACCACATTGGCCAGGTAACCATCGGCGGCGGCGATGCAATTCTGCAGATAGCCGCGCCAAACGCGACTTCTCTGGGCTCGGTCGAGCCCCCGCGTTTCAACCAATTTCGCACAGCGCTGGGATACGGCCGCTCCACCAAGCGCGGCTTTAGCGCCGCCAGCAGTTTTGGCTTCGACGCGGAATCCAAGCAGTTGCAGTTCGTCAGCGCACAGACCACGTACAACTGGGATTGCTGCGGCATGACCCTGGAATACCGCAGCTACTCGGTAGCCAACGTGCGGAACGAAAACCTGTTCCGCTTCACCTTCACTCTGGCCAACATCGGCGGCTTGGGCAGCCTGCGGCCGCAGGAGCGGCTGTACTAGCTGTATAAAAATGGGACCTCAGGATATCCGCGGGGCTTGACAATCCCGTGCCCCGGCATAGACTCCTCTCCAGTAACCATTCCCTCTCCCTGGAATCGGATGCTTCCGAATCGGATCGAGTCCCAGTTCAATCAAGAATGGCGCTCCGACATGGCTGCCCGACAAAGCTCTGTTGTGCCTCTCGGCCTGGTTCTCTTGGTCACTGTTAGCCTGTTGGGCTGCGGCGCTGGCAGCGGTGGCGGTGGCCTGGTTGGACCGCCGAATCCCGCTCCCACGATTGCGGCGATCTCTCCCAACAGCAGCGAACAGGCGGGCCCGGCTTTCACACTGAGCGTGGTCGGCTCAAACTTCATTTCTGGCTCAAGCGTGCAATGGAACACCACCAGTCTTCAAACTACGTTTGTCAGCAGCGTGCTAGTCACGGCCAATGTTCCCGCGAGCGCGGTCGCAGTCCCCGGACCCGACATTGTCGCGGTTGCCAACCCTGCACCGGGCGGCGGGAACTCCAACTCTCTAAGCTTCGCAGTCCCGTGTGTAATTGCCATGCCTGCGCCCGCCTCAACTCAAACCCACGCCCGTTTGGGGGCGTACTATTTTGACGGCTGGTCCGGTCCGCTCACTAATTTTCACTTTGAAGGACTGCCCCTGGGCCCTTATCAGGATCGCCAACCGTTCTCTGGTTGGCAGGACGATTCGAACTGTGCGGTCGAGCAGCAACTCGCCTCGGCGCACAACTTCGGCATTGATTTCTTTGTCTTCGATTGGTATTTCAACACCGCGGTGAACGACCCCGGCGAGAATCTCAACTCCGCCCTTCAAATCATGCAGGCACTCCCCGACCGTCACGGCATGCAGTTCGCCATCCTGTATGTGGACGGTGCACCGTTTGATGTCCAACCATCCGATTGGACCACTGCGGTGAACGAGTGGGTTGGCTATATGACTGACCCGGACTATGCGCAGGTCGATGGCAAACCCGTGTTCTTCGTCATCGATGTAGGAGAGATGCGTCAGGTCTTCGGAACCTCTGCCGCCGTGGCCGGCGCGCTTCAACAATTGCGTGCGGCGGCCCAGGCACAGGGTCTCTCTGGTGTCTACATTGTGGGCGGCTTCGGAGTTCCTGACGGCTCGATGGGGCAGGATTCATTGTCAGACGGGTTTTCCACCGCGCAAGCCGATAGCTATGACGCGATCGCACTCTACAACTATCCTTTTGCACCCCCGCCAGTGAACGGAATGCTCCCGTTCTCCACCCTTTCCGAGGCCGGGGCCTGGACCTGGAATGAGGCAACGCTGAACAGTCCACTTCCATTCATTCCCACCGCCATGGCAGGTTGGGATCCCCGCCCGTGGAACGAAACCGAGGCCATCACGGGAGACTTGATGTGGTATAGCCGAACTCCTGCGGAAGTAACTGCGTTTGTCCAGGACGCCATTACGTGGGCCGTGGACAATCCACAGCTTCGGCCAGAATCGTCACCCACACCTCCACTTGTACTGATCGAAGCCTGGAACGAATTCGGGGAAGGGAGTCACATGGTCCCGACCACGGGCGACGGCACCAGCTATGGGGATGCGCTTGCGGTGATGTTGCAGATGCCGTAGCTCTGGCGCGTTCCGCAGAGGCCTCGCGTGGCCCAGGCCTGCTAACATAGGTGTGAATGTCAGGAACAAGCATTGAGGCAAAACTCGCATTGCTGCAAGCCCGCCTGCGCAACCTGGGTCGCGTGCTCGTCGCCTATTCCGGCGGGGTGGATTCCGCCTACCTTGCGTGGGCCGCACACCAGGCCCTGGGAGGCAATATGCTGGCGATCATCGCCGACTCTCCTAGCTTGGCCCGCACGCAGCTTGGGGACGCGATCGCCTTTGCGAAAGAGCAAGCCATTCCTCTGGAAGTGGTTGCCACCTCAGAGCTCGATCGCCCGGAGTATGCGCGCAACGACGCGCAGCGCTGCTTCTTCTGCAAGGATGAACTATTCACGCTGATGGAAGAACTGCGCGGGGCGCGGGGCTTCGATGGCATCGCGTATGGCGTCAATGTCGACGATCAGGGCGACTTCCGTCCCGGCCAGAAGGCAGCTACCGCGCACCATATTGTGGCTCCGCTGCTCGATGCGGGACTTAGCAAGGAAGAGATTCGCGCGCTGGCACGAAGTGCCGGCCTGCGTGTCTGGAACAAACCCGCTTCCGCTTGCCTGTCGTCCCGCATTGAATACGGACGGCCAGTTACGCGGGAGGCGCTCGACATAGTGGAAAAGGGCGAAGAGGCCGTGCGCGCTCTGGGCTTCCGCCAGTTTCGGGTGCGGCATCACGGGGAAATCGTCCGCATTGAAATCGCGCGTGAGGAATTGCAGCGGGCGCTCGATCCCGCCATGGCCGCGGAGTTCGTCAGGATCTTCAAAGCTCTGGGTTTCAAGTTCGTCACCCTCGATTTGGAAGGCTTCCGTTCCGGGTCGATGAACGCTTTGCTGCCTGCCGAGGACCTACTGCGACAAACTGGCTAGCACGAACCGATACGCAATTTACACAGAGTCAGCCAACCATCGCTGATACGAACTGCACCCGTTCCTCGACGGAGTTGAGAGGGAGTGGGATCAGGTTGTAGCCCAGGGCAGAGTAGGTTTCGATCATCACTTCATAGGTCGCCTGGGCTTCCGCGAACGATTGTTTCCGCTCCGCATCCAGTGCGAAGATTTCCGGCCAGGGCGGGGCGATAAACACCCGGCGATGATAGCGAAATATCTGCGCGGCCCTCTCTACATGGGAGGGGATCGGCAGATCGCTTAAGCGTAAATAGCCCAGCACATCGGGTACACCACGATCGAAAATCACGGGACCGCTGACCCGCTCCGCAGCCCGATACGATCGCATTTCCCACCCTAACATCAGCTCGGCAAAAGCCCGACGATCCGACCATGGTAAAGCTTCGCCCCCAATCGCTACCTGATCTTGAATGATCGCCCTGCCGGCCTCAGGCATGGTGCACATACCGCGTCGTGCCAGCGCGTCGACCAGCGTGCTCTTTCCTGAGCCTGGCCCCCCGGTGATTACAAACAAGCGCTCAAAATTCACAGCTTCCATTCCACCTCCCTACGCCAATGAGCAGGCGGACGCCGTGTCCACCGAATATTGTCTATTGTCTGATGATCGCCAGTCGAAATTCAAACCAACCCATCACACGGAGATGGCATTCCTGCGTCCCACTCCGCGCTATGAGATAATCAACCCTCCACTTGTGATATTGAGGCGGTTTTTGGTGACTCTAATTCGACGCTCTTTTGTTCTCCTGCTGATTGTTTGCCTGGGCTGTGTGGCTCAGTCCGCTTCGCCCGATTTAGCCAGGAAGATCGAGCGTCAAGTGCGTTCCTATTACAAAATTCCTTCCGAAGTTCACGTGCTGGTGAGCGCGCCTACGCCCGCTTCCGACTTTCCCAACTACGAGTCAGTGGTGGTGACGATTGATAGCGGAGGGAAAAAGCAGGACCTCGCGTTCCTGGTTTCCAAGGATGGTTCTTCCCTGGTGCGGACCATCAAGTTTGACATGAACAAAGATCCATACGCGGAGACGATGAGCAAGATCGATACCAGCGGGCGGCCCACGCGGGGAGCCAAGGCATCCAAGGTGGTATTGGTGAACTTCGACGATTTCGAGTGCCCCTGGTGTTCGCGGATGCACCAGACTCTATTTCCGGAAATCCTGAAAGAGTACGGCGACCGAGTCACGTTTATTTACAAGGACTTCCCGGTGGCTGAGATTCATCCCTGGGCGATGCACGCCGCCGTGGACGCTAATTGTCTGGCCGCGCAGAGCAGCGATGCCTATTGGGACTTCGCGGACTATATTCACGCCAACCAGCAAGAGGTAAGCGGCGAAAAGACGCCCGAGGCGCGGGCGGCAGCGCTTGATCGGCTCATCCTGCTGCAGGGCCAGAAACACAATCTTGACGTCGTGAAGTTGCAATCCTGCATCAAAGCGCAGGATGAGAGTGTGGTGAAGGCCTCCATAAAAGAGGGGGACGCGGTCGGCGTGGAAGCCACTCCCACCCTGTTCGTCAACGGAGAAGTGATCGACGGCGCCGTGCCGATCAGCCAATTGCGCGCCGCGCTTGATCGCGCTTTGAGGGATGCCAACCTGCCAGTGCCTGAGCACGCGGCCGCGGCTCCGGCCTCCAAGTGATTCTGGCGAAGCGGGTGAGAGATAGGTCGCGCTCTGGCACATTTCAAGTGCAGCGCGGACTGGCAGCACGAGGGGAGAAACTTCTTTGAAAAGAAACGCGGACTTTGCTTGGCTCGCCGCACTGGCGGCTGGCGTTTTGTTGGCGGCGTTGCTGGGCTGTAAATCACAAGTGAGCGGCGACGTGATGGCCACCGTGGATGGACGCAAGATCTTCCGCTCCGACGTCGACAAGTACTACGACAATTCAGTGGCCAGCGCCCAGCAAGCGCCCACCGGAGAACAAGCCACTATTCTCCGCCTGAATATTCTGCACCAGTTGATCGAAGACGAGATGGTGATGCGCCGCGCCGAAAAACTTGGCCTGCTGGCTACCGAGGAGGAAGTGGACCGGAAGCTCAACGAGGTCAAATCCCCTTACACGCAAGAGGAGTTCGATCAGCGGTTGAAAGAAAAAAAGATCACTCTCGAAGACTTCAAGCGCGACATCCGCCGCTCCATCACGGTGGAGAAGGTGATGAACAAGGAAGTGTCCTCCAAGATCAACGTAACCGATCAGGACATTCTCGACTATTTCGCCGCGCACAAGTCAGAATTCAATCTCATCGAACCGCAATACCACCTGGCGCAGATCTTCGTAACGCCGGCGCCGAATCCGCAAGTGCACAACCAGAACAACAAGGCGCAGAACGAGCCCGACGCCCGCAAGAAGATCCAGATGATTGGCAACCGGCTAGACAGCGGCGACGACTTTGCCACCCTGGCCATGAATTATTCCGAGGACCCGGAGACTTCCGGCAACGGCGGAGACCTGGGGACGCTTCCCGAGTCCTCCCTGCGCAATACGGATCCCGGAACGCGCGATGCGGTGATCAAGTTGAAGCCTGGGCAATACAGCACGATCATTACGGTATCGAACCCGGCAACCAAGCAGGCGATGGGCTTTCGCATCGTGAAGCTGGTGTCGAAAGAGCCTGCGGGACAGCGCGATCTGTCCGATCCGCGCGTGCAGCAAGCCATCCGCTCGCAACTCCATGACCGGCGCGAGCAATTGCTGAAGGCGGCTTATTACGAAGTGTTGCGCGACACCGCCAAGGTGGAGAACTACTACGCCAAGAAGGTGCTGGATAGTAACGGTCTGACGAAGTAGGGTGCTCACTCTGTGCCGCTGGATATGATCACTCCACGATCGCCAGGACGTCGCCCGCGTTCACGGCCACGCCTTCCCTGACTAGAATTTTCTGAATGGTTCCCCGCTTCGGCGACTTGATCTCGTTCTGCATCTTCATGGCCTCAACTACGGCCACCCCGGCGCCCGGCTCCACTTGTTCTCCTTCGTGCACCAGCAGGCGCACGACCTTACCCGGCATCGAGGCGGTTATTTTTCTGGGTCCGCGATCGTCTCCGCCGCCGGTGCGGCCGCGCAGAGAGCGGGGATCGCGCACCTCAGCGGCGAAGCACGTACTCCCTACCCACAAATGCATATCGGTCGCCACCCGCTCCGACTTGATCTCGTACGCCATATTCCCGATGCGAAGCGAGAGAACATCCGGGCGGGCGAGAACGGCGTCAACCTCCAGGTCCCGGCCATCCAGGCGGCAGGACCACCGTCCATCGGCGTGGTTCAGGTCAAGCCGGTATCTCTTGCCGTCGATGGTTACGTCGTAGAGCATGGGAACCTGGCTACCAGTGGTCGTCTTGCACTTCTTGAATCACATGCTGCGTCAACGCAACGCTTCGCGGCGGCTCGTCTGCTTCCAGTTGCAGTCAGCTCTGGTTGGCGAGCCTTTCGAACTGCCAGCCGTGCCGTTGCCTGCGCCTTGCGCCGGTGAACCGAGTGCGGCGAAAATGCCCGCGGCGATGGCGGCCACTTCCGCCGACGTCGCATTGACCGGTTTGTCCTCGGGCCGCTTCAACATACGGTCCAGGAATCCGGTATCGAGTTCCGCGGCGCGAAAATCCTTATCGCGCAAGATGCGCCGAAACAATGGGATGTTCGTCTTGATCCCGCCCACAAAGTATTCAGCGAAGGCTTGCGTCAGCCGCGCCACGGCTTGGTCCCGGTCCGTTCCGTAGCCGATCAGCTTGGCCAGCAGCGGATCGTAGTCAATGGGCACGGTCCAGCCCTCATACATCCCGCCGTCGAGCCGAATTCCCGGACCCGAGGGCTCCAGTAGCAGGGTGATCTTACCGGGACTGGGGAAATAATTGTTAGCCGGATCTTCCGCATAAATGCGGCACTCGATCGCATGCCCTCGCAAATGCACATCCTCTTGCGTGAACGGCAGCTTCTCACCCGCTGCAATGCGAATCTGCAGTTGGACCAGATCGAGGCCGGTGATCAACTCTGTTACCGGATGCTCGACCTGCAGGCGCGTGTTCATCTCCAGGAAATAAAAGTTTTTCTTTTGATCGACCAGAAACTCTACCGTGCCGGCGTTAGTATAGGACGCCGCGTGTGCGACGCGGACCGCAACTTCACCCATCCCGCGGCGCATGCCGGCGTCGACCAACGGCGAAGGCGCTTCTTCCAGCACCTTCTGATGCCGGCGCTGCAGCGAGCATTCGCGTTCGCCGAGGTAGACCGTGTTGCCGCACTCGTCAGCCAGCACCTGCATCTCGATGTGCCGGGGATTGACAATGGCCTTTTCGAGGTAAACTTCGCTGTCGCCGAAGGCACGTTCCGCCTCGCTGCGGGCTGCCTCCAGAGCGGGCTTGAGTTCCCCGCGAGCGCGCACCAGCCGCATGCCTTTGCCGCCGCCGCCCGCGGCCGCTTTCAACATCACCGGATAGCCGATTCTGGCAGCCACCTGCTCGGCTTCCTCAGGCGACTCTACGCCGCGCGATGTGCCCGGCACGAACGGGACACCGGCTTTCTCCATGGCCTGGCGGGCGCGCGTCTTCGATCCCATGGCTTCCATGGCGGCCGCGGTTGGCCCGATGAATTTCACTCCTGCATCGGCGCAGGCTTGAGCGAATTTCGCGTTCTCGGAGAGGAATCCGTAACCAGGATGGATGGCCTCGGCGCCGGACCGCGCGGCAACGTCGAGAATCTTTTGAATGTTGAGATAGGACTCGGCGGCTGTCGCAGCGCCGATGGGGTAGGCTTCGTCGGCTTTCCGCACATGCAGCGCGGAGCGGTCCACGTCAGAGTAGACCACGACCGCGGCAATGCCCATTTCGTGGCACGCGCGGATGACGCGTACGGCGATCTCGCCACGATTAGCGATGAGAATTTTCTTGAACATTCTTATGCTTATGAAGGCCAGCACCGCACCGGCGAACGTTCAATTCTAGCGGAGATTCAGCAGTGGCGGCGCATTGCCCCCAGACAGATTCGAGATACCCGGCTTTCGGCGCTCAGGGAAGCCCCTTGCAAAAAACGCAAGGGTGGGGCAGCCTCTTCTGTGGTGGTTCCCGGGAACAGGACGATGAAAGGGAGGTGGTTCGGGCCGCCGGCCGACTTGCCTCAAAACTCTCCGGCGCAGCCTTCCTGGACGCTTGTCTCAGCCTTCACTCTTGCCTTGCTCTTTGCTGCGGCTACGGTGTTGCGCTTTCTCTTTCTCGCGCGGAAGCCGTTCTGGTTCGATGAGTGTTTCAGCGTGGTCATCGCCCGGCTGAGCTGGCACGACTTCTTGCGCCTGCTGTGGTGGCGGGAAGCGAACATGTCGCTGTATTACCTGCTGCTGCGGGGATGGCTACACTTTGATTCTGGCTTCAGTCCCTTCTTCATCCGCAGCTTCTCCGCGCTGGTTTCGCTGGCCACTTTGCCCGCCATCTTCTGGCTGGGAACGAAGCTGGTTGACCGCCGGGTAGGCCTGATTGCGGTTGCGCTGATGAGCTGCAACGCGTATCACATCCGTTATGCGCAGGAAGCGCGCAGCTACGCACTGTTCGTGCTGCTGGCCACGCTGTCGAGCGGATTCTTCGTCGCCGGTTTGCGGGAACCGTCGAGCCGTAACCGCTGGAGCTATGTTCTTGCTAGCGTTCTCGCCGTCTACGCTCACCTCTACGCGTTGTTGCTGGTGCTGACGCAGTGGTTGTCTGTGCGAGGACTGTACGAAACCGAGATGTCGTCTTCAGCAGGTGCGGGCCCCCGCGTGACGATGTCTGCCGCCATGCGTCGCGCCTGGATCTGGATTGGAGTTGCTACGCTGCCTTTGCTGGCATTTGTGGGCAAGACTGGAGCCGGCGCAATTCGCTGGATCCCGCGGCCCGGCATTCATGACCTGCTGGACTTCTGGGAACATCTTGCGGGCAATGATGGGTTGCCGCTGCTGCTTCTCTATGCCGCCGCTTGCCTGGCTGCGATCCTGCCGCTGCGCGGGTTGTTCAGCCTGAGAGCCGGCTGGGACGTCTGGCGGCGCCAGTTCCTGCTTCTCTGGCTGCTCTTTCCGGTGGCGCTGACTCTGCTGCTTTCGTTGGCGCGTCCGGTTTTTCTGGCCCGCTACCTCGCCTTCTGCCTGCCCGCCCTGATCCTTCTGGCCGCGGCCGGCTTGGCGAACTTGCGGAAGACTTGGATGACGGCCATTTGCCTTGCAGTCATGCTTTTCTTTTCGTTGCAGGGAACGCTTTCCTACTACGAGCACGACTTCGATCTGGAGCGCGACGGCTCGGAAGCCGCCGCAGACTACATTTACGACCACGCTCGACCCGGCGACGGCATCCTCTTTCATATCGCCGAAGCACGGGTTCCGTATGAGTTCTTTGGGTCGCTACGGTCGCCAGGTGCGGCGAGGACCTCGCTAAGCGGCTCCGCTGCTGGTCCCGAAATCATCTTTCCGCGCCACGGCGACTACTTCGACTATCGCGACGTCACCGGCAATCCCACCAGCGAGTTCGTTCGCTCGGTCTCAGGCCGGTACACCCGAGTTTGGGTAGTACTGATGAGGAATCGGGAGCTGACCAAGAATGGGCCTGGGCAGCCCGATGCCACGACTCTCATGCTGCAACAGATTCTTGCCGAATCCTTCCCGCAAATCGAGCGAGTACAATTCCCTGAGGTGGAAGTCGAAATCTACAGCAAACCATAAGCAGCCTGGACCAAACTTGCCGCAAGAAACACGAAACCCTCCGCGTTTTACTGCGGAGGGGCTTAGGCTGGGAAAATCTTGCCGCGAGAGTTACTGCGGCTGGCTGCCTTGCGCGGGTTGCTTATCGGCCTTGGCCTTCTTGGTGATCAGAGTCTCGTCGACCCAATGGTCTGCGGCCTTCAGATCTTCCTGGCGCGCGTTCAGGTCGTCGCACTCCACGTCAGCCCTTTCCCGGTACATCAGGTTCAGGTAGGCCATGGCGTCATCGTAGTCGGAACGGAGCTGGATCGCCTTGGTCAGGCTTTCAATGCCCTCCTGAATCGCGGGTCCATTCTTTACTTTCAATTCTCCGCAGACCTTTTTCTGATCTTTGTTCTTGGGATTCAGGTTCTCATCTGGTTTGAGGCCCAGCTTGGCGCGCTCTTCCATGCGCGGCGCGTAGCAGACCGCCCAGTCGATGACGCCGATTGAGTAGTAGGGATCAGGATCATTGGGATCCAAATCAGAAACAATGCGGTTGTACTTCTTGGCCTCGTCGAACTTCTTCATGTTGTAATAAAGTGACGCAATGCCCTTCGCCGAGTTCACTCGCTGCTCGCGCGCGGCGTTGTGCGCATCCAGGACGTGCTGGTATTGCACAATGGCCTGCTCCGCCATATTGTTGTTATCCGGCGTGTCGGCTCCAGGGATGTATTGTTGAGCGAAAGCGGTGGCCAGGTACATTTTGGCGTTGATCAGACTGGGGTCCAACGCAACGGACTGCTGGAAATGGCCGATGGCTTCTTCGTACTTGGAGTTCTTGTAGGCAGTTACGCCCTTGTTGAGCTGGTCGCGGGCGCGCAGCTTGTCGCAGCCCACGGAAGAGAACAGGGCCAGCAGGGTGGCCGCCAGCGTTAGCAGTCGAATGTGTTTATTCATTGCGGTATAAGTCTCCCTTGCCACAGCATCCTAGGCCCAGAGACAGCAGGTTGACAAGCGCTGGCCACGCGCGGCACGGGAACCATGGCTCCAATGCACGAGTTGAATGCGAAGCGCGGCCTTCCGGGCGCTCAGTTAGGTCTTGGGCGGGCCTTTAGCCGCCCGCTTCAATCTTCGCGGTAATCAAACCGACCTTATCTACTCCCGCAGCGTGCGCGATGTCAATCACGTCGGCCACCTTCTCGAAGGGAATGGCGTCATCACCCTTCACGAACATGACTTTCTCGGCGCGGGTCTTATATATATCGGCCAGGCGCCCCTGCAGGTTGTCCCAGGTGGCATCTTCCTGGTTGATCTTCAGGCCGGGCTCTCCCGTGCCGCGATCAATCAACTGCACCACAATTGTGCGGTCGGGAGTGTTGGTCTTAGGCGCGTTGGGCGGAGGCGGCTGAGGAACCAGCGCGTCCAATCCCTTAAAGGTTGGGGGGTTAATCACCATGAAAATGATGATCAACACCAGCAGCACGTCAATGAGCGGAGTGACGTTAATGTTTGCGCTTTGGCCTCCGCTTGGGCCAACTGCCATACTCATGGTCGGTCTCCTCTATTGCCCACTCGCCGGAGCGACCGGCGGAGCGTTTGGAGTAGTTTTCTTCTGGTCGGTCAGCAAGCCCAGATCATCCACGCCGGCAGCGCGCACGGCATCCACTACCTGGACCACATTGCCGAAGTGGGCGCGGGCATCCGCCCTCACATAGACCCGTTTGTCAGTGCGATTGGTCAGGCGATCCTTCACTTTGCTGGTCAACCCGTCCACCGTGATCTTGTCGTTGCCGAAAAATACATCGCCGCTGCGCATGACCGTAACCGTCAGTGCGTCTTCCTTGTCCGCGTCCTGCATGGGCGTTGGGTTGTTTACTTTGGCCAAGTCCACGCTTTGACCCTTTTGCAACATGGGCGTGACCACCAGGAAGATGATCAGCAGCACCAGCATCACGTCCACCATCGGCGTGACATTGATGTCGGAGTTGACCTTGGCCCCTTCGTCCCGCTTTGCTAATGACATAGCTTGATTTCTCCATAGGCAGTGGCCAGTTGCCAGTTGCCAGCAAAACTGTGCGTCGTCCGGACCACTCCCGGATCGAGAACCTGAAGCCGCTCCGCGCAAGTTGGGAAGGCCGGCGCCGGGAATACTCCCAACGCCGGACCGCAACTCATGACGGACTGCGTCCCAGGGATTCTTAAGATCCTAGGACCGGCGAACGTCGCGCCGCTTCAGGAAGTAGTCGATCAGTTCGCTCGACGAGTTGTCCATCTCCACATCGAACGCTTCCACGCGGCCGGTGAGGTAGTTGAACATCATGACGGCGGGGATGGCCACCAGCAGCCCAAAGGCCGTGGTCACCAGCGCCTCCGAGATTCCGCCTGCGACCTGACCCAGACCGGTAGCCTTCTCCACCGAAATAGCCTTGAAGGCATTCAGAATGCCCATCACGGTTCCGAACAGTCCCACGAACGGGGCCGTTGAACCGATGGTGGCCAAACCGCCCAACCCACGCTTCAGTTCGGCGTGGACAATGGCTTCGGTGCGCTCCAGAGCGCGCTTGGAAGCTTCAATGGTCTCGCCTGGGATGGCGCCGGGGCTATCCTGGTGAGCCTTGAATTCCATCAGGCCGGCGGTCACAACCTTGGCCAAATGGCTTTTCTTGTTGCGCTCGGCGACCTTGATGGCTTCGTCGATCCGGCCGTCGCGCAGGGCTCCGGCTACGGCGGGAGCGAAGGCGCGAGACTGCTTGCGGGCCGCGTTATATGCCATGGCACGGTCAATCATGACGCCGATCGACCAGCCCGACATGATGAACAGAATGACGACCACGATCTTCGCGATGAGACCCATTTGGTGCCATAGCGAAATTACGTCCCACCCCGGTGCGCCACCACCTTCTTGCACAATCCAGGCGGCCACCGTAGGCACATGACTGAGAACTGCTGCTGCTGCCAAGTTAGCTGCTAACATGAGTTGCTTTTCCCTCCTCGAAACCTCTTAGACTTTGATGCGAGATTCGTACGCCCTGCAAAACTTTGACGGCGGAAACTTGCCCGCTACGCCCCGCATTCGCCTACCTGAAATGAAAGGTACGGCGACCGCGCCCGTGAAAGGGGCTCTCCCGGCCACCGTCTTGGGTGGGAGGGGGAGGGCCATTCCGCTTACACTTTCTAACACTATCGCGTCACGCGTTGCCGCGTGTCACGCTGTCGCGCCACACCAGCCGGGATTTAGCCTCCGGACAGGGTGAAGTTCACCAGGACTTCCGTATCCACTTCTACGGGTTCGCCGTTCAGCAGATAGGGCCTGTACTTCCACTGCTTCACGGCGTCGATGGCCGCGGGCGCCAGCATGGGATGCCCGCTCACCAACGTCAGGTTTTCGATGGAACCATCCTTGCTGATCACCGCCCTCAAGACCACCGTGCCCTGGATGCGGGCCTGCCGCGCCAAAGGTGGGTAGTTCGGTTGCACCCGCCGTACCAGCAGTCCCTGGGATACGCCCTGGGATACGCGGACGCGTTGCGGGGCAGCAACCTTGGGCACAGCCACCGGCGTTGAGCTGATAATACCGCCAATCACGCCGCCCATCTGGCCGCCCGGAATTCCTCCTGGAACGCCACCGACTACGCCGCCTGCTGCCATCTGTGGCGGAGCTTCGTCTTCTTTCAGATTCTCCAGGATTTTCTTGGGAATCTTGGTGGGAGTACGGAGTTCGCCGTTGATAATGTCGCTTTGAACCTGATGCACGATCCTGACCGGCGCAGCGGCCGGGGGAGGCGGCGGGGGCGGCGGCGGGGGGGCGATCAGTGAGGTGAATAACTGCGCCTTAGGCAGGGCTTCAGTGAAGATGAGGGGAATCAGAACCATGACGCCGATCAACGCTACCTCAAGAATGATCGCGAATGTGGTCGTCCGTCCCCGCTTCGTCTTCAGCCTGCCGCCGGATTCCAGAAGGCTATCTTCAAACATAAAGTTTCTCCCTAGTCAGAGCCTACGTAAACTTAGACACCGACTGCTTCCCCTTTGCTCCCAAATCAAGACCGCGTGGCCAGTGGGGCCATCCAAGACCGCCCTGGCACCGAACTACAGCTCCCAACTCTCTACAAACAAAGGCTAACCGAAGAATTCCAGCCAGACTATCGGGCCATCACCTGGGCCCGCTTGCCCTTCTCGATCCTCCAATCCTGATAGGCCACCAGAATTGGAGCCGCGATCGCAATCGACGAATACGTTCCTATCAGGATGCCAATTACCAGTGCGAGGCTGAACCCACGCAGCACCTCGCCCCCGAACAAATAGAGTGCAAGTACGGTAAGGAAGGTTAAGCCTGCTGTCAAGATGGTTCTGCTCAACGTCTGGTTGATGCTGCGGTTCACGATTTCCGACAGCTTCTCGCGCCGCATCAGTTTAATGTTTTCCCGGACGCGGTCAAATACCACGATCGTGTCGTTATTAGAGTAACCAATCAGGGTCAGGATGGCGGCAATGACGGTCAAAGAGATGTCTTTGTTGAGCAGCGAAAACGCCCCCACCGTGATCAGCGTGTCGTGAAACACCGTGATCACGGCTGCAACGCCATAGATCCATTCGAAGCGGAAACCCAGGTAAATCAACATGCCGGCGAGCGAATACGCCGTCGCCAGCAGGGCCTGCTTGCGTAATTGCGCTCCCACCTGCGGCCCCACGATCGCGGTGTCGCGCACCCCGAAGTCCGACAGGAAAAAGCCATCCGGCAGAGAAGCCGCCACCGCGGGATCAACCCTGCCCTTCAATTGATCGAATGAACTCAATACGCCGCCTTGCACTTTGAGGGTATCAACGATCGCCTGGGCCTGCTGGGTATACTTCTGGTCGGCATCCGAGCCCAGACGCATCGGGTCTTTGTCCATTAGATAATTCTTGACGGCCAAAGAGCTGGAGTTGTTCAGGTCCAGTTTGCCCGCCGGAGCGTTGGCCTCCAGCGTATTGATAATTTGAGTCTTGCCCCGGTCGAGCTCCTGTTCGTTGGTTTCCTGCACGTCGAGGTCAATCAGCACCTCGTTGTTCGAAGGCACATCGTAGGTCTGAATCTTCGCATTGTGCAGGCCGGCGCGATCCAGGGCAGCGCGCAGCGCGTTATCGTCCGGCGTGTGCGAGAACTTCACATACACCAGAGTGCCGCCGCGAAAGTCCACGCCGTACGGGATGTGGTGCCAGAACAACATGGAAAACAGGCCCGCCACGCTGAACACCAGTGAGAAGGCGAGAAAATACCACTTTTTCCCGAGAAAATCTATGTTGGTGTTGCGAAAGAACTCCACCTGTCTTACCTCTTATCCGATTTATGATTTCGTTGAAATTGAGCCTTTTGGCGATTGAGTCATCGGACGGTTAAGACTCTCCACGCGCCCGCGCTTTTCAATGACTCGATCGCTCAACGACTCAATTCCTTAAATGCTCAACGCTTCGCCACGTTGTTTGCGGCTCAAAATCCAGTCAAAGATCACTCGCGAAACGAATACCGCAGTGAACAGGTTCGCCAGCAAACCGAAAGTGAGAGTAACCGCGAATCCCTTCACTGGACCCGTGCCGAAGAGGAACAGGATCGCTGCCGATACGATGGTGGTGACGTGCGTATCCACGATCGTGACCCAGGCGTGACTGAAACCCTGATCCACTGCCGAAGGCGGCGTCTTGCCATTGCGCAACTCTTCACGGATGCGCTCGAAGATCAGCACATTCGAGTCCACACCCATACCGACGGTAAGAATCACGCCGGCGATTCCGGGCAGCGTCAGCACTGCGTCGAAGTAGCCCATGAAGCCGAGGAGGATGATCAGGTTCAGAATAAGAGCAACGTCGGCATTGATGCCGGCCGCGCGGTAGTAGATCAGCATGAAAATCAGCACTGCGAGCATGCCCGCAATGGCCGCCCGAACGCCCGCGTTAATCGAATCCGTTCCCAGCGAAGGCCCGACCGTACGCTCTTCCAGATACTTGATGCCCGCCGGCAACGCGCCCGAGCGCAGCGTCATCGACAGATCCTTGGCCGCCTGCTGAGTCATACTGCCGCCACTGATTTCGCCCGTATCGCGGATGGCTTCCTTGATGTTGGCGACTTCCATGACCTTGTTGTCGAGGACCACGCCCAGACTGTCGTTCACGTGTGTGGAAGTGAAGTTGTAAAAGCGCTGCCCTCCCTCACCGGTTAGCGTAAAGTGAACGTTCGGCTGGCCATTCTGGTCGGTGCCGGCTTGCGCATCGCGCAAGTCTTTTCCCCGTACCGCGGAAACCCGCGACACCAGATACCAGACTTGGTCTGCCGCAGCTCCCGGAGCAGCGTGCCCGGGCAGGAGAATCCCATCCGCCGGCAGAATTCCCCCTTTATCCTGCAGCGCCGCTTGCTCGCTCGGGTAAGGTCCGCCCAAAACCTGCTTGATCTCAAGCATGGCGGTGGACTGCATAATGTCCTTCACCCGGCCAGGGTCGTCCACCCCGGGCAACTGCACCAGAATCTGGTATTGGCCGAGGCCGTGCGGCTGGATAGTAGGTTCGCTCACGCCCAGCGCATCGATGCGGCTACGAATGGTCTCGATCGCCTGGGTGACGGCGTTGTTCTTCAGCTCGCCGAGCGCCTGCGGCTTCATGGTGAGAGCCCAGGTATCTCCCGCTCCCGAACCCAGGTTGTACTCAGGCAGCCGCTCGCTGACAATATCCAGCAGGTCTTTGCGCCCTTCCGGCGGCACGCCCTTCAGCACCACCCGATCGGGATTGTTCTGCACATCAGGCTTGGAGATATCCGCAAAGGCAATCTTGCGCTTGTTGAGCTGCTCTTTGAGAATCTCGATGGCATTATCGGAATCAACACCGACCGCGTCGTTCACCTGCACCTGCAGGATCAGGTGAGTTCCGCCCTTCAAATCCAGACCCAGGTGAATACGGTTGGTCATGGCGGTAAGCAGGCCCTGGCCCGAAAAACTCTGCGGAATGCCGAATATCCCGTACAGACAGATGAGCAGAGCTGCAACGATGACTGCCAGTCTCGAGAGAAGATTCTTATTCATAACGAAAACAGGGTCCAACTATCAGGCTGTGTCACGACTACTTGGTTTTGGTTTCTTCCTCCGTGGTCGTGACTTGGGTCACGGAGGCCTTGGTCACTTCCAACCGCAGGTTGTCCGGCGGCACTCGCAGGTGCACGGAGTCATCCTTCAAAGCCACGATCGTTCCCTTCAGGCCCCCGGTGGTTACGACCTTATCGCCGGTCTTGAGGGCATCCAGCATGGCCGTCCATTTCTTCTGGCGGCGCTGCTGGGGAAGAATCAGCAGGAAATAAAAGATCGCAAAAATAAAAACGAGCGGGGCGACGCTCAACCACCCCATTCCGCCACCGCTAGTCTGCATCGCCAGAAAGGTCTGCATGTTCTTAAAGTATGTTCCCCCAAGCCAGCTTTACCGAACTACCGGACTAATGTGCACCAGGCACTTGGCCGCAATCCGCGAACAACCGCCCATGCCTGCAAACGCCGCGGGCTTGTCATTTCACCACGGGAGTGCCGATCAATTCCGGCCGGACCATCCACTGCTCATTGAATCCGGGGAGGTCTTCCCAGGAAGGTCTACGGTTTCGGTCGAGACCAGACGCTAGATAGAACCTGACTCTTCCCCAAGTCGAATAGAATGACGCACCCGCCGCATGGTGTCAAGGTAGAAACTCAGGTTATGCAGCGTATTCAAGACCTGAGCCAGCACTTCATTCGAAGCATAAAGATGCCGCAGGTAAGCCCTCGAATAGCGCCGACAAACCCGGCAGCCGCAATTGGGATCGAGCGGGCCTGCATCCTGAGTATAACGCGCCTGCTTGATTGAAACCTTCCCCTCCGAGGTAAATAAAAGGCCATGGCGCGCCGCCCGCGTGGGCAAGACGCAATCCATCATATCGACTCCGAGCCTGGCGTACTCCACGATCTCTTCAGGCGTGCCCACTCCCATTAAGTAGCGCGGCTTGTCGGCAGGCAGATGCTGCAGGGTGGCTTCTACCACCTCGCGAGTGCGTTCCCGCGGCTCCCCGACGCTCAGGCCCCCGATGGCATAGCCGGGGAAACCGATCTCGACGGTCCGCTCAGCCGATTCTTTTCTGAGAACCAGATCCATGCCGCCTTGGACAATGCCAAAGAGGGATTGCATCTTCTCAGGGCATGTGGGAACAGCCGCCCTCGGCTGTCCTTCGGCCCGGAGGGCCGAATTCTGGTCAGCTAGTCCGGCGCCGCGATCAAAACCCGTCGAGCTTCGTTCGGCGGGACAGACGAGGGCGGCTGTCCCCACATGATCGCTGCTGGACCACGGCACCTCATGCTTGTGCTCCTCGAAATACTTCTTGCTTCTCTCCGCCCAGCGCAGCGTCAGCTCCATCGAAGCCTTGGTGCGGGCGCGATCGGCGGGATACTCCGTGCACTCATCGAAAGCCATGATGATGTCCGCGCCCAGCCCGATCTGCGCCTCCATCGCGCTCTCTGGGCTGAAGAAGTGCGACGAGCCGTCCAGGTGCGAGCGAAATGTCACACCTTCTTCGGTGACGTTGCGGAGTCCGCTCAGGCTGAACACCTGGAAGCCGCCGGAGTCCGTCAGAATCGCTCGCCGCCACGCCATGAACCGGTGCAATCCGCCGAGTTTGCGAACGGTATCGACTCCGGGACGCAGGTAGAGGTGATACGTATTTCCAAGGAGAATCTGAACCCCAAGTTCTTCAAGAATGTCCTGCGACACGCCTTTGACGGAGGCGAGGGTGCCGACCGGCATGAACACCGGCGTTTCGACTTCCCCGTGCGGCGTGAGCAGCCGCCCGGCCCGCGCCTTGTCGCTCGTGGCTGTAATGTGAAACTGAAGGGACATGCGGTTCTTACTCCTGACTTTGCCGAGCCCCGCTCGGAATTGGCACAACCGTGAACTTGAATATCTCGAGGTAACGGCCAAAGGAATGGGGCTGCAAACCCGAAAACTCCGGAGACCGGTGGCGCAGTGCCTCGCCAAGTCCTCCGGCCCATCCTCCCTGAAACACCCACACATCGGATCCCGATCGCGGGGAGTAGGCACCCAACATTTCCTGCCACTTGCTCGGGAACGTCTCTGCCGTGAAGATGCCCTCGTTCGGGCCAGTCGAGATCACCCGGAATCTGCCGCACTGAAACGACTCAAAGCCAGGGATGGAATTGTCGATGCGGATCGGTTCCTGCCGGCAAAGATAGTGCCCCAACTGCAGTCTGGTGGCCGCATCGACAAAAATCAGATCCGGAGGCGAAACTTCCCGATGAATAAACTCCATAGCATGGTCCATGTTTTCGTGCCTTTGGTCAGCCAGCGGCAGCATATCCCGCCCCTGCAGCGTTCCGAAAACGCTGCACACGATGACGATGGTGATAGCCAGAACGATAGCTGGCCCGGTTTTCTGTCTCGCGATTCCAGCCAGTAAAGCGCTCACCCCGGCGATCCCAAAAATAGCAAGAAACACACATTGCCGTGTCCGCCCGTAGGGATAAAGTCCGGCAGTCACAGCCGCACAATTCAGGACGAAGGGCAGGAGCAGGAGAATTCCAATCAGCCGGGGAGGCGCTGCGGTTTTCGACGCCGGTTTCTGCAGAAGCAACAGAAGGATGCCCGCGGCGAACATCAGCGTGGCGATGCCTCCTACCGTGGTTTGCCCGAAGATGAAACGGAATACTCCGAACGTCCCGTGATAGAGAAAAGGCAAAAGGCGATCGCGGCCAGGATGGAAATAATAGTCAGAGAGGTACCAATCTGCGTAACGATGAAGGGGCTGCGCTCCGGGATATTCCGCGCGTAGTTTTGCGATTTGCGTTAGATATAGAATCCAACCCAGTCCAAAACCTCCGGCCTGCCCTGCGCCCCAGGCAGCGATCACCGGTGCGGAGGGTGACTTGGCGAAGATGCGCAGGATGCAGTATCCGCCCAGTGCCGCGGCAAACAGAAAGGCCGAATAGTGCGAAAGCAGCGCCAGATAGAGGCAGAAAGTCGACGTCACTATCAATAGCACGGAGTTCTCCGCCAGAGAACGCTCAAGGAAATACGCGGCGCTCACCGCGAACAGCAGCATGAACGTGTACTGCCGCAGATCGGCGGACAGGGCAATCATGGGCGGGAGAAATGTCACGAGGATCAGCCCAATCCAGCCTGCCGTCCGCCCGGCCACGACAGTAAGCCACTTCCAGAAGACCCAGCAGAACAAGGTTCCCGCGAGCACACAAGGCAGCCGCAACACAAGATTCGAAGTCCCGAAACCTCGCCAGAAATAAAGAACGACCACCAGAAGTGGGGGATGCAAAAGGGTGAGGCTGGCTTTGTAGGCAAGATAAAGGGAGCCCTGGTTCGCCAGCGAGAAATGCCAGGCCTCATCAGTGCTAAAGAACGTAGCCTGTGCCAGCCAAACGCGCCAGAAAAAGCCGGACGCCACCAGCACGGTGGCAATCCGGTTGGAATGCTGGCTGTCGGCTGCACTCAGAGGATGACGCCGACTCCCGCCACGATCCGGAGTTTGTGCTGAATGCTGAGTTGTTTGGAACTCGCCCGACATTGCCTTGCGATTGTAGCAACGCCGCTGCGCTGCCGTTTGCCCCTCAAGTTCGAGCCAGCGCGACCGCATGGTGCAGACTCAGAACATTTTCCTCGAGCACCTGGAAGCGCTCGTACTCACGCCCGAGAGCCGTCCCCATCGAAACCTGTGGGTTGCGATGAAGCATCGGGCTCGCTACGGAACTCCTCAACCCCACGTGAATTTCTCTCACGCCGGTCTGTTCGATGATGCTGACCGCATTGTGGTCGTCGATGCCGCCGCAAGCCATGATGGCGATCCTGCTGCGTGCTGCCTTCACCAGCCGGGCGATCATGGGAACAGCCTGCCCGGCGGTTTGCTCGCCGCCTGAGGTGAGGAGCCGGGCCGCGCCGGTTCTGCAGATGTCTTCCAAGGCAAGAAAAAGATCCGCGGACATGTCAAAGGCACGATGAAAAGTAACATTGAGCGGCCGCGCCAGCTCGACTAATTGCCGTGTGCGCTCCGTATCCACGCTGCCGTCGGCGTTGAGAATGCCCATGACGACACCATCCGCCCCTAGTTTCTTCGAGATCGTAATGTCGCGCCGCATGGTCTCGAATTCTTCCGGCGTGTAGCAGAAATCGCCGCCTCGCGGCCGAATCATGACCTGCAGGCCGATGGAGGTTCTGGCCCGTACCAGCTCAATCAATCCCGCGCTCGGAGTAACGCCGCCTTCGAGCAAGTCGCTGCACAGTTCCACGCGTCCCGCTCCGCCTCGCTGGGCAGCAACCGCAGAGGCGACGGAGTCGACGCACACCTCGATTAAGATTGGATCACTCATCATTCATTATTCATTATTCATTCGGTGGCAGTAGCTTGCTTCCCCTTCATCTTTTCGACAAATTTGCCGATGCTCACCACCGCCCGGCCCACAGTGCCGCGGCCAATTTCCTGGTCATCGTCGCGCGCGGCCACCCGCAGCAGGTAGAAGCGCCCATCAAACGACTCCAGCACAGCTTCGGCCCGGACGTGCGCACCAATACCGCTCGCCGCACGATGCTGAATGTTGATCGAAGTTCCCACCGTGATCTCGTCGCCCTCGCAGTAGGGCTGGAGCGCGAGAAATGCCGCGGTCTCCATCAGCCGGATCATGTCAGGCGTGGAATACACAGGAGGCAACTCGGCGTGGTGCGCGGTCAGGGTATGTTTATATTCGACGGTTTCCTTCGCTTCACCGCGCGCCCCAATGGGGATCAGCTTGGCCACGCCGATCTTCCTTTTCCGGCTTAGATTCCAGAGACTCGGCTTTCAGAAACGAAAAGCCAATGATTCCGAAGAAACGACCCGCAGGAATCACTGGCTCACCCGTATGTGCGAAACCATCAGATCACGCGGCAACTGCGGTGCGCGTCGCCTCGATCCCATCCAAAGCTTGCCACAACAATTTAGCCGTGTTCTCGGCCGCGTCCAGCGCGGTTTGCGCCGCTTCCGGATTCGCTTCGAGACGATTCTCCAGTTGCTGTCGCCACACATTCGAGTGGTAGATGTCGGCCGTGGCGTGCAGCGCGAAGTAGCCGCGGGTTTTGTCGTCGGCGCCATACATCTCGCGCAGGCCGCGCTCTTTCTCCTTGGCCACGCGCGGCACCTGAGATTCGTAGGCGTAGAACGCGGCCAGCGCCTCTTCGGGCGGGCCTTCACTAGCCACGCGGTGGAACTGCGTCATCAGACTCTTGATTTCCGGCAGCGGGTTATGTCCGCGCATGTCCCGGTTCGCTCCCATGCCTTCGGCAAAATCGAGCCACAGCTCGGCATGCGGCACAGAATCCTTCTCCGCTCCGCCGGCGCCCTTCTCGTCACACATGTTGGCCAGCACCGCACGCCGCAACTCGCCTTCATCCAGGCGAAGGGCGAACTCGGCCAGGTAGCTGGGGAACGCTTCGACGTGGTGGTAGTAGTTGCGTGCATATTCACGCAGATCGTCGCGCGTCAACTCGCCCGCCGCCCACGCCCGGTAGAATGGATGACACAGCAGGTCGTATTTGGCGATTAATGCTTCCATCTGCTCGAAGAACTCAGTCTTATTCATGATGGCCTCCTGGTTCCGGTATGACTGACTACTATACGGGCGACTCTGCAGCTCAGCAAGTGATCGCACTGCGCCCGTCGCTGACTTGCTAGAATGAAAGCGAAGATGCCGTTCACGGAACAATACGAGGCAGTGGTCGTCGGCGCGGGCCACGCCGGGTGCGAAGCCGCCACTGCCGCGGCGCGCATGGGTCTGAAGACTGCCCTCTACACGCTGAACGTCGACTTGATCGCGCAGATGTCCTGCAACCCGGCCATAGGCGGCATCGCCAAGGGACACCTGGTTCGCGAGGTAGACGCTCTCGGCGGCATCATGGGCGAGATCACCGACGCGGTCGGCATCCAGTTCCGCCTGTTGAACACTTCACGCGGCCCTGCGGTATGGTCGCCGCGGGCGCAGTGCGACAAGCAAGCCTACCGCCTCAAGATGCGCGAGGTGCTGGAGTCGCAGCCGAATCTCACGATCAAGCAGGCGGAGGTGGCAAGTCTGATCGTCGAAGACGCTCAGACTTGCCATCCCGAGCGAAGCGAAGGATCTCCCGCTCAACAGAAGGTGCGCGGCATCAAACTCCGCGACGGCCGCACCGTCGGCGCGCAAGCCGTGATCATTACCACCGGAACCTTCCTCAACGGCCTGATTCATTGCGGCGAGCAGCAGTATCCCGCCGGGCGCTCCGGCGAGCCGAACGCGGTTCTCCTTGGCGAGGCGCTGAAGAGGCTCGGCCTGCGCGGTTGCCGGCTCAAGACCGGAACCCCTCCGCGTCTTGACGGACGCACCATCGATTGGTCCCGTTTCGCGGTCCAGCCAGGAGACGCCGATCCCACGCCCTTCAGCTTCCGTACCAGGCGCGTCGCGCACCACGACTCGCAAGTTCCGTGCTACATCGCGTGGACCACGCCCGAGACTCACCGCATCATCCGTGAGAACGTGCATCGCTCGCCGATGTACAGTGGGCAGATCCAGTCAATCGGACCGCGCTATTGCCCGTCGATCGAAGACAAGATCGTCAAATTTCCCGCCAAGGAGATGCACCAGCTCTACCTCGAGCCCGAAGGCCTGAACACACACGAAATCTACCTCAACGGACTGAGTACATCCCTTCCGGTAGACGTCCAGGTCGCGATCTTGAAATCGATACCCGGTCTCGAGGATGCCGAGATGCTGCGCCCCGGTTACGCCATCGAGTACGACTCAATTGATCCCACCGAGCTGCAGCGCACGCTTGAAACCAAGAAGGTCCGCTGCCTGTTTCTTGCCGGCCAGATCAACGGCACCTCCGGCTATGAAGAAGCCGCCTGCCAGGGCCTGATGGCGGGCATCAACGCGGCATTGCAGGTGAAGGCGCAGCCTCCGCTGATCCTCGACCGCACTGAGGCCTACACCGCGATCCTGATCGACGACCTCATCTCCAAGGGCACGAACGAGCCTTACAGAATGTTCACCTCGCGGGCGGAATTCCGCCTGCACCTGCGCATCGACAACGCCGACCGCCGCCTGACCCCGCACGGCCGCCGCGTGGGCTTGATCTCGGATGAAGCTTGGAATGACTTTCAAGCCAAACAGCGTCGGCTGCAGGAAATGAAGGCTCTCCTGGAGCGCACGAAACTAACTGCTGCGATGTTAGACCACTTGTCGTCTTGTCATTCCTGGGAGCGAAGCGACGAGGAACCTGCTGCCGCCCGCAGCGCAACAGAACCGGCCCACGATTGGAGCGCGGCAATCGGCCAGAGCCTGGCCCAACTGCTGAAGCGCCCTGAGGTCACGATTGAAGGCATGGCTTCGATCCTAAGGGAACTGGTCCCTGCGTTCTTCGAGTGGAATGAAATTCCTGAGAATCCGCGTGAATCGCTGGTAACGCTTCCTTCCGAAATCCGCAACGAACTCAAGTCGGTGGAAACCGAAATCAAGTACGAGGGCTACCTGCTGCAACAGCAGCGCGCCATGGAGCGAATGAAAAAGTCGGAACAAAGATCCATTCCTGGCTGGTTTGACTACCGCTCGGTCAGCGGGCTCTCGCACGAGATGCAGGAAAAGCTTACCCATGTGCAGCCTCTTACGCTGGCCCAGGCCTCGCGCATCCCGGGAGTGACGCCGGCAGCGGTGTCACTGGTCAACGTCTTCATCGAGATTCAGGCGCGGCGACGCGAACAAGCCGCTTCGCTCTAGGGATTGACTGCCTTTCGCATCCCTCCTAAGATGAGTTTCCTTAAACCTTCGCCCGTGTTGAACCAAACATGATCGGCCAGACCATCTCGCATTACCGCATCACAGGCCAGCTAGGAAGCGGCGGGATGGGGATCGTTTACGAAGCCCAAGACCTCGATCTGGGACGCCGTGTCGGTCTGAAATTCCTGCCGCCGCAGCTCTCGCGCGATCAAAACGCTCTGGACCGTTTTCTGCTTGAGGCCCGCACCGCCTCGGCCCTGAACCACCCCAACATCTGCACGGTTTATGCCGTCGAGAAAGTCCAGATGGAGAGTGGGCAGTTCCAGTCATTCATCGCCATGGAGTTGCTGGAGGGCGAAACGCTGGATCATCGCATTGGCGCCCGTGCCTTGCCGCTCGACCGCCTGCTGGACTGGAGCATCCAGCTCGCGGACGCGCTCGATGCCGCCCACGCCAAAGGAATCATCCATCGTGATATCAAGCCGACAAACATTTTTGTCACCAAGCGGGGCCCGGTGAAGGTGCTGGACTTCGGCCTCGCCAAGCTCACCCATCCTGAGATGGCGATGGACACCATCGGAGCCACGCAGGATGGTCCCAACCCAGCACACTTGACCAGCCCGGGCGCGACCGTCGGCACCATCGCCTACATGTCCCCCGAGCAAGCTCGCGGCGAAGTCCTCGACCCCCGCACTGACCTGTTTTCTCTCGGCGTCGTCATCTACCAGATGGCCACGGGACGATTGCCCTTTACCGGTTCCACTTCTGCCGTAGTGTTCCATGCCATTCTTGAACTCGATCCCGTGCCGGCGCTGCAGTTGAATGCCGCCCTGCCCCCGAAACTAGATGAGATTATCGGGAAGGCTCTGGAAAAAGATCGCGACCTGCGTTACCAGTCAGCCGCCGATCTGCGCGGCGACCTCAAGCGGTTGAAGCGGGATACGGAGTCTGGAAGGAAAATGTCGACCGCATCCTCTGCCGCCGAAACGGCTCCATTGCCGAATCTGTCCTCGGGAAGAGTTTCGGCGGTGGCGGCGCCGTCCACAAGTTCCGCGGTCGTCACCGCGGTTCGTCAACACCGTACGGGATCGGCGCTGGCCCTGCTCGTAGCTGCGGCCCTGCTCGCCGTCGCAGGGTACGGAGTTTACTCGCTGGTTCGGAAAAACAAAGCGCAGCTTTTCGAGAATTTTTCCGTCGCCAAAGTCACGGAGAGCGGTAACGCGGCCCAAGTGGCGATCTCTCCAGACGGGAAATACATCCTGACCCTGATGCAGGACAATGGCCTAAGCAGTCTTTGGTTACGCAATGTGCCCACCAGCAGCTTGACCCAGGTGCAGCCGCCGGCCAATGTGCAGTATAAGGGGCTGCGCTTTTCCCCAGACGGGAACTATTTTTACTTTGTTCGCAGCGATCCCGGCAATGACGAATTGATGTTCCTGTATCGCGCTCCCCTGCTGGGCGGAGCGCCCGAAAAGCTGGCGGAGGATGTGGACTCGAACGTGACGTTCTCGCCGGATGGGCGCAAGGTGGCCTTCACTCGCTTCGACAATCCAAAGGCAGGCGAGTATCAGTTGATCGTCAAGGATCTGCAGGGCGGCGCCGAGAGGACGCTGGCGAGTGGTCCCAGCAGTCAGTTCTTGCGAGACGCCGCGTGGTCCCCTGACGGGAAGGTCATCGTCTGTTACATCATCCAGCCCCAAGGAGCGCTGACAGGCCTGGAGGTGGTGGACGCGCAGTCCGGGCAGCGGAAGTCGTTGCTGAGGAGCGACGGCGTTGTGACGTTTCCAGAGTGGCTGCCCGATGGCAGCGGTCTGATGGCCTTCAACCGGGACGCCAATTCCAATTACAACCGGAACCAGATAGTTCGCGTTTCGTACCCGGAGGGCATAATGACCCCGATCACGCGCGATGCTGGTGATTACCACTCGATCAGCGTGGCGCGCAGCGTTCCCGTCCTGGCAGTTGTAGCCGTTGAACCGCGCTGGATCCTGCAACTTGCCCTCGGCGCAGGCGCGGATGCCAAGTCGATCACGAAAGCCAGTGAGGGGATGTTTCTTTCCTGGGCTCTGGACGGGAAGCTGATTACGGATAAAGATGATCGCCTTCACGCCGTTGATCCCGAGACCGGAACCCTGGAAAATTTCGGGGCTGATCCTGGTGTACCCGAGTTTCAGCAGCAATTCTGCCGTGACGGACGCTTGCTGTTCGTCCGGTACACTTCGGAAAGTAAGCAGATCAGTGTCTGGAGCATGGATTCCTCAGGCCAGAACCCGAAAAAACTAACCAGTGGACTTCTTGATTATCACCCCGAGTGTTCGCCAGATTCGCGCTGGGCCTACTACCAGGACATGACCACCAATCTGCTGATGCGAGTACCGCTCGAGGGCGGAACGCCGCAGAAAGTTTCTGACTTGCAGGTGCAGAACTCCTACGATATCTCCCCGGACGGCGCGACGGCACTGTTTTCCACTGTCAGCCACGCCGAGGGGCACAAGGAAAGACTCGTGGAAGTGGCGGTCGAGGGCGGGCAGGTGAGGCGCGAGATCGCGACCCAGAAAGCGCGTCCCGACCGGGTCCAGTACTCTTCCGACGGAAAAGCTTTGGAATACGCGGTGCGCGAAAACGGCGTGGACAACATCTGGCGGCAGCCTCAGGACGGTTCCGCAGGAAAATGGGAGACGGGGTTTAAGTCCGAACACATTACCCAGTTTCGCTGGTCACCAGACGGCAGGCGGCTGGCGCTGGTCCGGGGGCACACCGACTCGGACGTCGTTCTGATGCGGGACACCGATTGACCGATCGGGCTTTGGGGCAATTGAAATCACCGAGCTACGCCATTTCGATTTTTAATCACGCCATGGCCCCATCGCTCGATCGCAAAATGAAAAAGGCGGCCATTTCTGGCCGCCCTCTTTCCGGATTGTTAGCGAAGTGGTTTATGCACCCTTCACGTTCTCGGCCTGCCAGCCCTTGGGGCCTTTGACCACGTCAAACTGCACTTGCTGCCCTTCCTGAAGGCTGCGGAAGCCGCTCGCCTGAATGGCCGAGAAATGCACGAATACATCCTCACCGTTCTGGCGGCTGATGAAACCGTAACCCTTGGCGTCGTTAAACCACTTCACTGTTCCTGTTTCCATGGTGTTGCAATGTTCCTTTTTCTTTGATGTAGCGCTGAACTTTGGAAGATTTCTTCTGCAGGCAGGTCACGCGCTGGTTGGCGGAGAAACTGGGTACTGCGGAGGAACTCTTTAAAGATCAAACGCAATTAAATTGTAAGGGAGGGGCCACCAAAAATCCACAATATTTCGCTGCTTGCACACTTAAGTACCTGCAGCATCAGCAACTTCCCAAGGCTTCCAAACGCTGGCACCCGCCTTCGGGATTTGCCAGCCAGCAGGCAAAAGATACATGATCTAAGACATGCGGTTCCGCAAGCTTCTGGTTCTGATTGCACTCGTCACTCCAGCCTGGGCCGGGATTGTTGAAGACGTCCGCGCCGCCCTGTCCCAAAATAGTTTCACCGCGGCCGACTTGTATCTCAAGTCCTACCGCACCAAGAACGGCGTCACGCCCGAATACGTGGAGGCCTACTCGTGGATGGCGCGTACTGCTCTCAGCAATCACGACTACGATCAGGCAGCGGCCTACGCGAAACAAACCAGCGCTCTCGCTCTCGAGCAACTCAAGCAGCGCCCGCTCGACGCCGAACCCCATCTGCCGCTCGCCCTGGGCGCCGCCCTCGAAGTCGAGTCGCAGACTCTGGCAGCCCGCGGCCAGCGCATCCAGGCTGTCGCCCTTCTACAAACCGCTCTGCACACCTATGGCAGCACTTCGATCCGCGCCCGCCTGCAGAAGAACCTCAACCTGCTCTCTCTCGACGGAAAACCCGCACCCCCGCTCCGGGACGAGCAGTTTCTTGGATCCAAACCGCCCACGCTTGCTCAACTCAAAGGCTCGCCCGTATTGCTTTTTTTCTGGGCGCACTGGTGTGTCGACTGCAAGGCCGAAGCCCCCATCATCACCCAACTGCGAACTGAATTTGCTTCCAGCGGATTAACCGTCCTCGGCCCCACCCGGCTCTACGGCTATACCGCACAGGTCGAGCACGCCGCGCCCAGCGCCGAACTTGCCTACATCGACGCCGTTCGCCACCGCTTCTACGCCGGATTGCTCGACATGCCCGTCCCCCTCAGCAAATACAACTTCGACACCTACGGCGCTTCCACCACGCCCACGCTGGTGCTGCTCGATCGCGCCGGCAAGGTTGCCATGTACCATCCCGGCGCGCTGCCCTACGACCAACTGAGGGCGGAGATTGAGAAAGTGGTAGCGCGATAGATTGACTTTGGACAATAAGTACGGGATGTCGTCGCCTCTGCTCTAGAATGCCCCGAGAGGCGGCTGGCCCCGCATGAACTCATTCCACCTCTTCCAGTTTCCCCGTCTTCACATCGTAAATAAATCCCCGCACCGGAATATGCTTCGGAATCCACGGGTGCGACTTTACCCTGATCATCTGCTGGCGCACGTTCGCTTCAAGATTGTCGAACGCATAGAAATGGGACGGCTCGCTTGCGATTGCGCTCATCTTGTCGGTTAAGTGTGCTCTCAACTCGTATTCCTTCACGTTGAGCAGGCCGCAGTCGGTGTGGTTGATGATGATGAACTCCTGCGTGTCGAGCAGGTGATGCGAAACGATCAGCGACCGCAAAGCATCTTCGGTGGCAATGCCGCCGGCGTTGCGGATCATATGCGCGTCTCCGGGGTGCAGACCCAGGCAGCGCTCGAAGAGAATTCGCGAGTCCATGCAGGCCAGCACGGCCACGCGGCGGCGCGGCTTGACGGCCAGGTCTCCAAGGTTGAAGTTCTTCACGAATTCCTGGTTGGCTTTCAGCAGTTCGTCTGCGACTGACAATTTTCGGCCCTCGATCTCAAGTTGCGCTCGCGGCATTTTTCGCGCCCCGCTGGTTGCGCCTCCAGTGTAACCGCTACAATCGCCCGGTGAACCTCGATGACACTATCGTCGCCATCGCCACCCCGCCCGGACGCGGCGGCATTGGCGTAGTGCGCCTCGCCGGGCCCAAAGCGCGTGACATCGCCAAGCCGATGTTGCGGTTAAAGCACGAACTCGAGCCCGGACGCGCCGTTCTTGGGGAACTCATCGACCCGTGTGGGGCGGACACTCCTGTCCACCCGACGACGGACGGAGCCACCTCGGCTGAGGTTGGACTATCGCAGAGCCCTGCCAGCTTCGTTCCGGGTGCAGGCATACGGGCAGCCGTGTCCGCCCCACACGAACCATCCCCAATCCCGCATCGTATCGACGAAGTGGTCGTCACCTGCTTCACCAAACCTCATTCCTACACCACCGACGACATCCTCGAAATCGCCGCGCACGGTTCTCCAGTCGTGCTCCGGCACATCGTCGAGCTGTGCGTCGCCGCCGGTGCCCGTCTCGCCGAGCCCGGAGAGTTCACCATGCGTGCCTTCCTCAACGGCCGCATCGATCTCACCCAAGCCGAAGCCGTCCGCGATCTCATCGACTCCCAAACCCTCTATCAGGCAAAAATCGCCGCCCAGCAGTTAGAAGGCGCGCTCTCCCGGCGCTTGCAGCCAGTCAAACAGAAGCTGGTCGAGCTGATCGCCGTGCTCGAAGCCGGCATCGACTTCGCCGAAGACGACGTCTCCGTCCTGCCCGACCGCACCATCCTCGAACGCATCGCAGCCGTCCGCCAGCCGCTCGAGCAACTCGCCGCCACCTTCGCCTACGGCAAAATCGTCCATCAGGGACTCACCCTCGCCATTGTCGGACGCCCCAACGTCGGCAAATCAAGCCTGTTCAACCGGCTGGTCGAACGCGAACGCGCCATCGTCACGTCCACTCCCGGCACCACCCGCGACCTGGTTAGTGAAACCGTCGCCATCGGCGGCATCCCCATCCAGCTCGTCGATACTGCGGGAATCCGGCAAGCTCTCGACGAAGCCGAATCCATCGGCATCCGCAAATCCATGGAGGCCCTCGCCGACGCTGATTTAGTCTTAGTCGTGCTCGACGCGTCGCGGTCGCCGACGGTGGAAGACCATGAACTGCTCCGGCTCACCCAGTCTCGTCCGGCAATCGTGGTGGAGAACAAGTGCGACTTGCCGCCCAGTGGCCAGTCCTCCATGGTCAAAGGCCAGTCTCCAATCGTTCGTGCTTCTGCCTTGACAGGCGAGGGCGTCGCCGAACTCCGTTCCGAAATTCTCCGCCACATCGGCGGCGAATCCGGAATGCAGGCCGAAGCCGGCTTTCTTACCAATGTCCGCCATCAGGGCCTGGTGCGGGATTCCATCGCCGCGCTCGCCACCGCCACCAACGCCGTAACCGCCAAAATCCCTCACGAAATGCTGCTACTCGATCTTTACAGCGCTCTCCGCCCTCTCGATGCCGTCACCGGCGCCACCACCACCGACGACATCCTCAACCTGATCTTCAGCACCTTTTGCATTGGAAAGTAAAGTGGCGTTCAACTCATTCCAACGGAATCGATGACCAGCGCATAACAAGTAACTTAATTGTCGCGAGGGCGACAGCGCTGTCCGCGGCATAAAGGCACACAGTCTCGGCTGCGCAAGAATGAGCACTCTTGCTCAGAAACAACCCAGCGGAATTGCTATGGTCGAATCAAAGAGAACCTAATGGAATGCGGACCAAAGGAATACCAAAGGAATGAGGAATATCAGTGACCACCGCCGAACTTGAACGAGTGAATGCGAGCGCCCCAACTCTGCGCACCAGCGCAACCATGAAGGCGCTGGTCTATCACGGTCCGGGCAAGCGCGCCTGGGAAGACAAGCCGCGCCCTTCGATCCAGGATCCGGGCGACGCCATCGTGCGGATTACCACTTCGACGATTTGCGGAACCGATCTCCACATTCTGAAGGGAGACCTCCCAGCCGTGACCAATGGACGCATCCTCGGCCACGAGGGCATCGGCGTTGTCGAGCAAGTTGGAACTGGCGTTTCAGAGTTTCACGTTGGAGACAAAGTCATCATCTCGTGCGTCACTGCCTGCTTGAAGTGCGACTTCTGCAAGCGAGGTATGTATTCCCATTGCCGCCACGGTGGCTGGATTCTCGGCTGCACCATAGACGGCACGCAGGCCGAATACGCCCGAATCCCTCAAGCCGATGGCAGCCTCTACCACTTCCCGGCCGGCGCGGATGAAGAAGCAATGGTAATGCTGAGCGACATTTTGCCGACCGGCTTCGAGTGCGGCGTTCTGAACGGGCAAGTAAAGCCCGGCGATACGGTCGCGATCGTGGGCGCGGGACCGGTCGGGCTCGCGGTCCTGCTGACTGCGCAATTCTATTCGCCGGCTGCGATTTTCATGATCGACCTGGACGACAAACGCCTTGCGGTCGCAAAACAGTTTGGTGCAACCACTCTGGTCAACAGCGCGGATGGACACGCCGCCCATCAAGTGATGGAACTCACCGAAGGCGCCGGCGTCGACGTTGCCATCGAAGCCGTCGGACTGCCCGCTACCTTCGCCATCTGCCAGGCCATTGTCGCTGCCGGCGGACGCATCGCCAACGTCGGTGTCCATGGCAAGCCCGTGGAACTGCACTTGGAGAGACTCTGGGACCGAAACATTTCGCTCACTACTCGGCTGGTCGACACCGTCACCACACCCATGCTGCTGAAGATCGTTCGCTCCGGCAAACTGCAGCCGGGCAAGCTCGTGACTCATCGCTTCGCCATGAACGACATCATGAAGGCGTATGACACGTTTGGAAACGCTGCCGAAGAAGGCGCGCTCAAAGTGGTTCTCACCAGCGCCACGCCTCGCTGATGCAGGCACAGGTTCCGGTAAAGCACTCGAAGCGCGCGATTTTGGTTCCCTGACGCAGAAACTAAGCCGAACGGCTTCTCCTTCAAGCTGAACCGCTGCACCAATGTCGATGGCCTTGTTCCCCAATTTCTCTCCCAAATCGGGACCGGCTCCCCCTGGCGCGTCCCGGAACGGGCTCCACGCTCTGACAAGACTCTAGTCGCTCGCTCCCCTCTGCCGCGCTAACTGAATGATGTCTTTTACTTGCGGCGCATTGCACTGAAATAAACAGGATGGCAACTGAGCTGCTGAATGCCAAGTACAGTTCAGGAGCAGGAAACTTGACTTCTTGTCCAGCCATTGACGGTGCAATCCAAACGGGCCAAAGAGTAATCGGCCCTGCATTCGCCGCAGCCGGCCAGTGGGGCGGCCACGAGACCATTCTGCTGGTTGAAGACGAGGCGTTTGTGCGCCAGGTGACTGCCGAGGTGCTCGAATCGGCCGGATACGGACTCGTGATTACCAGAAATGCCGCGGAAGCATTAGAGGCGTCTCGTAAATGGGGACCGGTCGACCTACTTCTGGCGGATGTGGTCATGCCCGGAATGAGCGGCCGCGCCCTGGCAACTGAATTCGCAAGCTTGTATCCCCGCGCCCGGGTTCTGCTCATGAGTGGCTATGCGGAACAACTCGCACTGTGTGAGTTATCTCCTTATTCCAAAAAGTACCTGCCTAAGCCCTTCTCTCGGCATACGCTCCTGAGGAGCGTGCGCGATGCGTTGGACACAAGTCCGTTGGATTGGGAAGCCGCGGTTTAACCGGCGAAGGCTTCCCTTGCGCCGCCGCCGGCACCATGCCTCTGAACCCAAGCTGAGGCCCGCTCGGCTCTCTCCATCGTCACAGGCTTCCGCCTTTGCCTCCCGGCGTGCCAGGTCACGCCGCCGGCTTCACCAGCATGTGCGCAAACACTGCCTCCGCGACCTGATCCGAGCTGAGTTGGTAGTTGCCGCCAAGAACCACTTCCCGCAATGCGTTCACTTTCTCCACACGCATCTCCGGAAGTTGCGATGCCTGCGCCGCCAGCGCCTGCACTTGAACATGAGCGCTCGAAAGCTTCGCCTCATCGTCGCCAGGACCGCTGCTCGCCGCCAGACAACTTCCAGCACTCGCCGGACTCTGATGACTGGTTCGGCCGTTTTCGGGAAGCGGTTGCGCTCCCTGATTCGTATCGATTCTCATGCTTTCTTTGTTTCCTCCTCCGAATTTCACTCGCACTCTAGATATCGGCAGGCGGTTAGGAATCTTTAATTTTGACGCAACATTTCTGGCTGTCCGTCAGCACCAGCATCTTCTATGTCATTCCATCGTAAGGATTTACAGTAATTCTTGCGGACGGAAAACAAACTACGATCCGGGTTGGCACTGGGCCCTTTGGGCGTACTTTCCTGCCAGTATCCCCACCCGCAACCTTGGCGTCGATTTCTCCCTGGCCCGCAACGTTCTGCATTCGGATTCCGTTCTTGACTCCTCATCGCCCGGCTTCGGCGGCGCGGACTGCAGCTTTGCCCGGACTCATCAACTCCTCCATCCGCGCCCGCAAACGCACCACCGCCAGGGAATGAATCTGCGACACCCGGGACTCCCCTATCCCCAGCACCGCCCCCACTTCCTTCATCGTCAGTTCTTCAAAGTAATAAAGAGCCAGCACCTGCTGCTCTTTTTCCGGCAGGTCCGCGATCACCCGCGCCAGCAGTGCCTTCATCTCCGAACGCATGCAACGGAAAAATGGCGTGTCCTCGGGTGTGTTAGGCAAGTAATCGCACAGATCTTCCTCCTTGCCGTCCCACGGAGATTCCAGGTGAAGACTGCCCACTTCGAGCCCGTCCAGTTCTCCCAACAGTTGCTGGAATTCCCGCAGTTCCAGATTCAGCTCCGCCGCTACCTCCACCTCCGTCGGAGCGCGGCTCAGCTCCAGACTCAGCTTGCGCTGCGCCTCTTCCACCCGGCGCGCCTTGCGCCGCAAGTCCCGCGGCCCCCAGTCCATTTCCCGCAGACTGTCCAGCATCGCGCCCCGGATGCGGAACTTGGCATAGGAACCGAATTGCACCTGCTTCGAGCGATCGAACTTGTTGAGCGCATCGATCAATCCGATCACTCCCGCATGCACCAGATCCTCCAGCGGCACATGCCGGGGCAGGCGCTCGTGAATCCGGCGCGCCAGATAACGCACCTGCGGCAACTGTTCGAGCAGAATGCGGTCGCGCTCGTCTCTGTCCCTATCTCTGCCTTTGTCTTCGTCTTTGTCCTTCTCTTTCTCTTTCTCTTTGTCCTGTCGGCCGCTGTAGGCTTGCGCCGTGTTCTTGCTCATGATCCCCTTCTCGCTTCCATTCGCATACTTCGGCCCTCATTTCGAGTCTCCTGGCTTAAACCCGGTCGGACGAAATGCCGGGCAGCCGGACCGTCACCGTCTCCAGGTTTTCTGTGCGTTCTCGTTTCCATTCCGCACCCGCCCGCTCCCAGCCCGCCTGCGCCACCAACAAACCCAGCTCAGGCCGGGAGAAGGCAGCCGGCGGCCCCGCATGCCAGCGAATGCGAATCCAGGACTCGCCCCCTGCACTACCGGTCTCCATCCGCACCGCGCTGCCCCGCACGGCAAGGCTTAGCGCCGATTCCAGGGACCGGAATACTACATTGGCCATTCCTGGCCGCCCCGCCCTCAGTTCCAGCGAAGACGCCGCATCGCACTCGAGCGTCATGCAGACGCTCTTCCCTTCGGCCACCGGCTCCAGTCCATCCAGAACCTCCCGCAGCAGAGCCTTCAACTCAATCTTCTCCAGTTCTTCTTTTTTCTCTTCTTCCCCATCCGCCACTTCCCGGATCGCCTCGACCAGGGCGCGCATGCGTCCCGTCAGTTCCAGACCCTGGCGCATCCCGACCACGTATTGCTCGGGAGTGCGCGGCGTGGCCAGTGCCACCTCCATCGAGCATTGCAACCCGGTCAACGGCTGGTTCAGGGCATGCAGCAGTTGCGCCAGCGGGCTGCGCCCGCCCGCCTCCGGGAGTGATTTCGCGTTCTGTGCTGGATAGGCGCCGCGCCGGCTCATGCGGGGAATCACGCCGGTGCTCCCGCGTCCCCACTCAGCTCATAGCCCACGCCCCGCACCGTGTGAATCAGCTTGCGGGAATGTCCATCGTCCACTTTGCGCCGCAGATAGTTGATATAAACGTCCACCACGTTCGTGGTTGAATCGAAAGTCAGGTTCCATACGTGTTCGACAATCATGGCGCGGGAGACCTGCCGTCCGGCGTTGCGCATCAGGTATTCCAGCAGCAGGAATTCCTTGGACGTAAGCTCGATCCGGCGCCCTGCGCGTTCCGCGCGGTGTTCCACCCGATCCAACTGGAGATCTTCCACCACCAGCACGGATTCTGACGGCAAATGGCTGCGCCGCAGCAACGCCCGAATGCGCGCCGATAGTTCGCTGAAGGAGAATGGCTTGGGCAGATAGTCATCGGCTCCTGTGTCCAGGCATTGCACCCGGTCTTCCACGCGGGTTCGCTGCGTCAGCACCAGCACCGGCAGGCTCGGCCGCTTCAGCCGCAGATGGCGCAACACGCTCACCCCGTCAAGCTTGGGCAGATTCAGATCGAGGATCACCAGGTCGTATTCGAACTCGCTCCCCATCGCCCGCGCCTGCTCGCCATCCTCCGCTACGTCCACCGCATAGTGCTCCCCCTCCAGCCCCTGGCGCACAAAACCGGCCAGAGCCGCGTCATCTTCCGCAATCAGAATCCTCATAAGTGGGCCTTAATCACAGCCCGATTCTAGTTAGAGAAAGCTCAGTTGAGACGGAAACCCCTCCGCACTAAGGTGAAGGTTTCCAGAAACGGAGCGCGGTTTCAAAACGGGATTCGCGAAAATAGGCAGGGACTCGAGCCTCTCCGCCGCCTGCCCCCCGCTTTACCCTAGAAGGCGGGCTTCGACTGGCCGATATCCACTCCTCATGCGTTTTCTTAAGGGCTTTCGCGGTCGGGACAAAACGTGACGGAGATTGCGGCGGAGCTTTTACTTCGTGGTCAGGACTTGTTCGTCCCCCCGGGAGCGATCGCTCCCGAAAGGCTCCGAATGCTGTCCCGAAGTCTGTTCAAAGTCTGGGATGCCAGATTGCCCAGAGGACTTTCTTTCTCTTCGACATCACTGAACCCCGCCTTTTCCATTTGCCTGGCGGCATTGCGGAATCGTTCGGAACTCACGTCGTCCATATCAATGAAGCGGAATGCCTGGGCAAGTGCTATGCCATCCGCTCCGCGGTGCATGAACTGGATTTGTGCTGTCACTTTGCCAAACACGGTGCCCAAATCCATCTCGGCCAGCGTTCCTTCGGGAATGGGACCGTTGGCAAGGATCGCGGAACCTCCGGTAAGGGAGAGACGCCGAATGACTCCAACAAACTTCTTGGCCTCGACCGTGAATAATGCCTTTTCGTTGTTGGGGACACGGATGCGCGGGGGACGAGTGTGCTTACCAGGCGTGTGGGACTTTTTTGCCACTAGAGGAAGCATTACAACTAGACGTAGTCTGGTCAATGTTACTTAAGTGCTCCCGCATTGTTTGCGGGCCGACGAGCCCTCGAGGCCCCCCTAACTCCCGCAGTGTCCCAGCAGGCTGCGGAAAAAGTCGGTTCCTGGCATTTGTCCAACGCGGACCGCTCAATCGCACCAGTATGCGGCCAGCGGGCGAAATCCTTTGGCTAGCTAGGTCGGCTGAGCGCCCGCCGAGGTAGGTGGGAAATACCACCCCGTTGCTTTCTTGCGGATTTTCTGTTCCAAAAGTGCGATAGCCGACAACACAATCGCGGATCACTTCCCCATTTTCCAACTTGAGATCCCCGATTCTGGCGGATTGCTGGTCTTCGGCATGAAGAGCCGCACAAAGTGCGGCAAGGAACAGAACCAGCCGCAACATTCGTTTCATAGCTAGACGCCTCCTGGCGAATCTGAACACAGAATTGGTATGACTGTCGGGAACAGCCCTGATTGCATGCGGCATCATCCTTTTTCTGCAGCCTGCTAAAGGCCTATAATCCCCGCCTGAGTGCAGGTTGTAATCCTCGAAAGGGAGAAGACGACTCGTGTGTTTCTCAGCAACAGCGAACTTTGTGGGCAGCGGAGTTCTGGGCGCAGTGGGCGTCGTGACACTGACGAAGGTGAAGCACCGGCGCGAACTGCTTTTCGCGGCTCTGCCTTTGCTGTTCGCCATTCATCAGTTCCTCGAGGGATTTGTGTGGCTGGGATTGGATGGACCTCTCTCGCTGGCGGTGGCGCACAACATGGGCGCGGCGTTCATGCTGTATGCGCAGGGATTGCTCCCTTTCCTGCTGCCGCTGAGCGTGCTGCTGTTCGAACCGGACGCGCAGAGCCGCAAGCGCATGTTTCCCTTCCTCGTCCTTGGCTTAGGAACGACGCTCTACATATTGTGGGCGCTGACGGCGTACCCCTTGCAGCTCTACATCCGGGGAAACAGCATCGTGTATATCAATGAAGCGACCAACAATATCGCGGTTGCGGTGCTCTACGTAATTGCAACCTGCGGATCGCTGTTTTTCTCGAAGGTCAGGGCGATGGTGATGTTCGGAGCGGCCAACCTGATCATTCTGCTGGTTGTGATGGCGTTCAAGCGCTACGCCTTCACCTCCCTGTGGTGTGCCTATGCGGCCATCGCAAGCGTGATCATCCTCGCCTACTTCTGGAAAAGTCACGCAGCCCGCCCCTTCGCTTACGCGTAGAAGTTGGGCGGGTGCCTCGCCTGGCTGCGCAGCAGCTTCCATGCTTCCCGGTAGCCCTCATACTGATAGCAGTCTCGTCGCATGGGTCGCACGGGGCAGAGCATCAGCGCTGTGCCCTTGTTTTTCAGGACAGGGGCCGCCGGGATGATGTACCACACATCTTCTGGAATCACATACGCCGCGAAAAAGTCGACCTGCCACTTCATATATCGCTTGCCCCTTTGGTTGGAACTGAATCCGCAGAGATAGCCGTTGCCGAGCCTGAAGCTCGTCGACTTCACCTGCACTCTTAGAAACCGCCGCCCATGTTCCACCCCTACGTCATAAGGGCCCGAATCTCCCCAGGGCCTCGAGATCTTGAATCGCTTGCGCACGGCCCGCGCCATGAACTGCAGCTCCACCCACTCGCCGCGTTCCTTGAAGTTCCTGAATCCCTTGCACTTAGCCATATTCTGCGCGCCTCATTTCGACCAAAAGGAAAGGCGCAGCCCGTGGGCCGCGCCTCGTTTCTCTAAATTCTTACCCTATAATTTCAGTATATCAAGTTGAATGGGGTGATCCCGCCACATTTCCCAGAATTATATCTCCGTTGCCGTGAGCAACTTAGCCTCGATCGTGTGGTTTTCGCCTCTTGACAAGTTTTCGGTTGCCTGGGGGCCGCCGAACCTGACCGGTCAATTACTCCCATCCCGCACATGCAGGGATAATGGGAGGACGACAGTCTGCGGAAAACTCTGCGAGCCTAAGGACGTTCCCCATTAACGCCGGGACCATACTTCGATGAAGTCCCTGCTGACGCCCGGCATTTGCCTGCTGGCGGTTGCGGCGCTGCTGCACACCGGCCTGGTCGCGCCCAATGCCGCCCTCGTCACCTATGGTTTCTACGCCGCGTCGATCGCCGGCCTGCTGCTGGCCTGGCGGTTTCGCTCGAGCCGTATCTTCTTTGCCCTGCTGGTTCTGTTCTTCGCTCAACAAGCAATCTCATATTTCTCTTCCGGACATGTCCCCACCGGCGGACCGGGCAACACGGCTCTGGCTGCCGTTGGCCTGCTCTTGCCACTCAACTTCGTTCTGCTCTCGCTTCAGAAAGAGAAAGGATTCACCTTCTCCAGCATTGCGCCCGCGGGCTTGTTGCTGTTCGTGCAGGCTGTGATGGTCGGAGTACTCTGCCGCCCCGAACCATCGGCGGCCGCGCAACACGCTCTGCGCCACGCTCTTCCACCAGCGCCGTTGCCTTTCGCCACCCTGCTGGCGTTCGCCGCAGCAGCCGTGGTGTTGCTGCTGCGCTTTCTCGTGTTCCACAAGCCGGCGGAGAGCGGACTGCTCTGGGCCCTCGCAGCTTCGTTGCTGGCGCTCCGCTTTGGAGGCGTCGGGCAAATCCCCACGGCTTACTTCGCGGCTGCCGCGTTCATCCTGGCAGGTGCAGTCGTCGAAATTTCCTACCTCCTCGCATATCACGATGAACTTACTACTCTGCCTTCCCGGCGCGCCTTCCACGATGCGCTGCTTGGCCTCGAACCACCCTATTCCATCGCGATGGTCGACATTGATCACTTCAAACGATGCAATGACGCCTACGGCCATGACACTGGCGATCAGGTATTGCGTCTCGTTGCTGCCAGACTGTCGCGGGTATCGGGCGGAGGACAAGCGTACCGTTGCGGGGGAGAAGAATTCGCCATTCTTTTTCCCGGCAAGAGCACCGCTGACGTCCTGGAGCATCTGGAAAAGTTGCGCGCCGACATCGAGGCCAGCACGCTTCGCCTGCGCGGTCCAGAACGCCGGCAGGAGGCGCGCGGCCCCGACCGCCGCAACCCGCGCGGGCGCGGACGCGGCCAAACCGGCCACGCCATCCGGCAGCTCTCGCGGGTGACGTCCTCAGCCGGACTCTCGGTGACGGCAAGCATTGGAGTTGCAACTTCAAGGCAGGAGAATGCATCCGCGGAAGAAGTCGTCCAGGCGGCCGATAAGGCCCTCTACCGCGCGAAAGCTGGGGGACGCAATCGGATCGAAACTGCTTCCACTCCCCGGCGCAGAATCCGCAGTAACGCCGCGGGCATTGCATAACTGAACCCTGCAACCCGCTTCATGGTTAGTTTCCTGGAAGGAACTTTCGCTGGCTCAGTGCTTGAAACGTCCGGCCCGGATCGTCACTCAGGGCGGGAGCATGACGCCCCGGGCTCGTACGTTTTCGCAAGCACCACAGGCCGTGCGGTCAGCCCGCGGTTGATGGGGGTATCGAAGTTTTCCGTCCACTGCCTGCGCAGGCCGGACACGTCATGCGGATAAATGCAACGCCTTCAGACTTTCCGCTGATGTCCGCGGGCCGTGCAATGTATCCGGTACCGCCGCAGCGCTGGCAGCTTTTCGGATCCACTCCTCCCCCTCAGTTGATGAGGAGTTTTTCATTAATTCGCGTTTCCCGTGCCACAAAGTTAATTCTGTTACGAAAGACGAACAGTACACCGCATGCCGCTGCGAGTAATCCAGGCGCGACTTGACGCTGTGGCTGCGAGGTGGGGCTTGCCATCAGGCTGCGAGCGACGCTGTCGGAATCTGCAGCGCCTGGTTCCGGAGTGCATCAAAGAGAACGCTGGTCAGGTAACGTTCGCCGAAATCCGGCAGGACCACCACCAGCAGTTTGCCGGTGTTTTCTTTCCGGCTCGCAACTTTCAGGGCGGCGACCACGGCGGCTCCCGACGAAATTCCAACCAGAAGCCCCTCTTCTTTAGCAAGGCGGCGCGCCATGTTGATCGCTTCCTCGTTTGTTACGGTAAGGATTTCGTCGATGTAGTCCCGGCGCAGAATGCTGGGCACGAACCCGGCGCCGATGCCCTGTATCTTGTGGGGCGAAGGTTTGCCGCCGGAGAGCACTGGACTGTCGGCCGGTTCGACGGCGACGGCTTTAAATGACGGCTTCTTCGGCTTGATGTATTGGCAGACGCCGGTAATCGTGCCACCGGTTCCGATGCCAGAGATCAGTATGTCGGCGCGTCCGTCGGTGTCATTCCAGATTTCGGGGCCGGTGGTCTCGAAGTGAATCCTCGGATTGTCAGGATTGTCGAACTGCTGCAGCATGAAACCGTTTGGAGTGGCGGCGAGGATCTCTTCCGCTTTGGCGATTGCACCCTTCATGCCGTTCGGCCCCGGAGTGAGGACGATTTCCGCGCCGAAGGCGAGCAGAAGGACGCGGCGCTCCAGGCTCATGGTTTCGGGCATGGTCAGGATAAGCTTGTATCCTTTCACGGCCGCCACGAAAGCCAGGCCGATGCCGGTATTGCCGCTGGTCGGCTCGATCAGCACGGTCTTGCCGGGCTGAATTTTCCCGGCTCGTTCGGCCCCGGTTATCATGCTGACGCCAATGCGATCCTTTACGCTGGCGCAGGGATTCGAGCTTTCCAATTTCGCGACCACCTCGGCGACGCAGCCCGCTGTCACTTTATTAAGCCGCACGAGCGGGGTGTTGCCGATCAGATCCGTGACGTCATTGGCAATCTTCATAGTCAGGTTTCTCCCTCCAGGGATTGGATGCAGCAGCGAAGAGAGTTGCACCAATGTACTAAGAATTGCAGCCGTTAGCGAGCAGGGATGACGAGGTTCCGGGAAGTGGTGCGTTTGGCAGTTGTGGCCAGAATCATTTTCAAGAGTATTTCTAACCGGGAAAGAGCTGGCGAGACACCTTGGTGCCTCGCCAGACGGGTGCCGTAGAGTGATTACAGCGAGCGCAGGAAATCCAGAAGTTCCTGTTGCTGGGTGGAGTTAAGGTTGAAGAACTGTTCCTCCACGGAGGTGGCTTCGCTGCCATGGCTGGCGTGGTCCTGGATCGCGGTGATCAGGTTCGAGGTGCGGCCATCGTGCAGCAGGAAGATGCGCTGTCCCAGGCCCCACAGAGGAGCGGTGCGGAACTGGTCGCCGCCTGCGCCGCCCTGCGAGACATTGTCCGCCAGGCCGTTGCCCATGTGATGGATCTCAATGTCAGAGTACGCATTCACAGGAACGCTGCTCAATGATCCGGTGAAGTTCGACACCTGGGTTGTGCCTACGGTCGGATTGTGACAGTTCGCGCAGCCGATCGAGCTGAACAGGGAGCTGCCGGTGGAGATCGAGGTCGAACTGACACTCGATCCATTCAACACAACTCCACCGGCGGGGGGCGGAGCCAGGAGTCGCATGAAGTTGGCAAACGCCGAGACGTCATCGAGAATCGCCGCGCCTGTCGATCCTGGATTGGAGGCGTCTTCGGGGTAGCCGGCTCCGGAAAGATTCAGACAGTTCACCGGCAGCCCGGTGGCGAGCTGGTCTTCCTCAGGCAGCGGACGGTCTTGGGGGAACAGCAAGTTGCTGACGCCCATTTCCACGTTGTAGGCCTCGCCGGCAAAGATATGCAGCGACTTGTTCTGCGCCTTCCAGCCGAAACGGCTGATGGTGCCGTCATTGCCGTTGTGGTTAAAAGCGCCGGAAATTCCGAGGTGGTTGTTGTTATTAGCCGCCAGGTTGTTGAGCAGGGTTGAGTCGTCCAGGTTCTCGATCAGGCCTGCGCCAAAGACCGGCGTGGGAATCCGGAAGATGATGTTGTTGGCCGACTGCGCAGCTTTAAAGTTGGGCTGCTGCAGATTGCAGCTGCCGGCATCGGAGCGGCCAGTAACGGTGAACAGGTCTTCCACTCCGCCGTTGGGAGTATTGCCATTCCCGTTGCCATTGCCCCTGCCCCCGCCATTGCGATTGATGAAGAACGGGAACCGGACTTCAACGGTTGGCCCATTCGCGGTAACGAAGTACGGGGTGGTATTGCCCGGCGCGACTCCATTGCTGGCAAAACTGAACTGGGGATTGACGGCAGCACCGGTCCCGCCGACGGTGGGTTGCGCGTGACAGGAACTGCACTGATTTGCATTGAATCGCGGTCCCAGACCATTGTTGCCAGTCGCGCTGCCGGAAACCGACTCCACTGCCTGGAAGCGAGTTTGACCGTCCGTGAAAAAAGCCAGAATCCCAGAGGGATCGTTCGCGAGCACGGAAGAGAGTGCCGCGCCGGTGCCGCGGTTGCCACTCTGAACTCCAGGGTCGGTCTGAGCGAGTAGAACTCCGGCGAGGAACAGCACCATCAAAGTTAAAGCGAATGCGAGTCCAGTTATTTTGATCATCACTCCTCCTTGTAAGGCGTCTTCGTCATAACTTCTCTTCGTCGTAGCCTGTCTTGGACCCCACGCAGGGGTTCTGGTTGACGTATCCCGGGACTCGAAATCCCGGAGGGCGCACTGATGCGTGGCGCTGCCCGAGGCATGTGAGACACGCCAAAGGGCAGACCTTACTCCCAGAGTTTTCAGACGATTGATGGCGGAGGTCAGCTTCCCCGTGAGTTCAGAACCGTGAAGAGGAAGCGTCGAACGCGTGGTACTGAACAGGGGTCAGCGACACGCGTCTCACGTTCGGGTTGAGCCAGTTTGCCTTGCAGTCGAAACTGTCGCGCGTCCGGCTGAAGGTTGGCGCTTACGTGATAGTGAGCGAGCCGCGCATGGTTGGCGTTGCCGGATCGTCGCGGCCCAAGCGCAGGAAAATCTTGGGCGAATAGTAGCAGACTGTTTCGCGATGTCAAGCCAAACAAATATCCGTTAGTACACACCGGATCTCTCGATTGGGAAATCCGAATCGTGCGGTTCAGGGCTGCGGGCAATAATGTGACCCACGGTCCTATCTTCGCGAAACTAAGGTGGGAATAATCCGATCGCACGTGGCCAGCTAAGTCCAGATATACACGGCGGTGTCAGATATTTTGCGGGCGCACTAAGTCAGAGCACTCCGAAGAGCCACATGCAACTCACAAACGGCGAATCCTAGTTATCACCGCCCGTTACGTTGCTGCCCCACAGTGCTTCACTGCCCCATAGTGCCTCACTGCCCCAGAGCGCCTCGCTACCCCACAGTGCCTCGCTACCCCAGAGAGCCTCACTGCCCCACAGCGCCTCGGAACCCCACAGCGCCTCGTTGCCCGACAGCGCGCTGCTGCTCGAAGCTGTAGTGCCGGTCGACGCTGCCGCCGTGCCCGTCACGAACTGCGAAGAACCCCACACGGCCGCGTTCGACCAGGTGGTCGAAGTATTCCAAACCGCAGAGGGATCGTCCGACATGTACACCTGATCGGTGGTCCCACTGAACCTAGCGATCGGAGACATAGCCGTGCCTCTCGCCACAGCGGTGCTGGTGAGGGCGGCCTGAACGTCCACGTAGCCGGCGCCGATGGTGAAGACGTCATATTGATCGGTGTAGGTGATCCCCGTGGTTGAATCGGTTGTGCTGCTGGACACGGGGAAAGTCTTGTATGCCGTCAGCATCAACCGGGCCTTGACCTGATCGGGAGTAAGGTTCGGACTCTTCTGCAGCACATCCGCAACAACTCCGCTGACGATGCCCGTGGCCATACTGGTTCCACTTAGCGTGAAGTAAGTGGGAGAGATTGCGCCGCTCCCACCGTTCACGTAGTAGCTGTAAGGTACCTGGTTGCCGGGATACTGGTTGTAGAGGGTCGAATTCGGCGCCTCCAGCGAGACCAGCAGGTTGCCGGGCGCAACGATATCGGGCTTTACAACCGCATCCACCACGCTCGGCCCTTTGGAGCTGTAGCTGGCGATAAGGTCATCGACGCGCGTGGGCGTGCCCATGGGCTTCATGTCGCCCACGGTGATGACATAAGGATCGTTGCCGGGTGAAGTAACAGTGGCGTAGCCATCGGTGGGCTGGTAGCGGCCGTTATTGCCCGCGGCCACGACCACGACAATTCCATTTTGCCAGGCCTTCTCTACCGCCTGGCACAGTGGATCGAGTTTGTAACTCTCATAGATCGCGCGGCCCAGGGAAAGGTTGATCACACGAATGTTGTACCGCGATTTAAGCGAGATGGCCTGGTTGATGGCGGCGATCACAAGGCTGTCGGTACCGGCGCCGTTCTGGTCCAGTACTCGCAGGTTGACGATGTTCGCGCTGGGGGCAATTCCTTTGAATGTTTTGGTATAGAAAGGGCCAGTAGAGCTGAGACCATCCCCGGCGATGAGACCCGCGACGTGAGTGCCGTGGCCGAATTGATCATTGGGGCTCGAGTTTCCCGGCACGAAGGACTGTTGATACACAACTCGCGACAGCGGAAGAATGCCCAGGTCGAGGTCCGGGTGATTGCTGACGCCGCTATCGATCACCGCCACACCAACGCCGGCGCCGGTATAGTTCGACTGCCACGCGAAGGGTGCGTTCACGGCGACGGCGGCATTGCTGAGTGAAGGCATCAATGGCCGGTCGGTGCTGATGTAGACGACATTCGACTGATTCGAGAGGCTCTGAATGCCATTGCCATCGAGCAGGGCAACCACGCCATTGATCAGAGGCAACTGTCCCAGGATCTTGCCGCCCAATGTCAGAATGTTATTGACCAGGCAATCCACAAGACCGAGCAGCCCGCTGCAGTTCAACTGCGTTCCGGGCGCATACTGCACGATTACCTGTACCTGCTGGGTGGATTGATAGTTTTGCAATTCGGGCGATATTTTCGAGTTGTCGGCCTGGGCCACGCTCAGGGTTCCAGTGACGATCAACAATATGGCTAAAAGTCTTTTCATATCCCCTCAAAGGCAGACACAGCCGCCGTGGTAACGACGAGATTCCAGGATTAGGAGTGCAGCCCGAGGTCCAAACGGAGGCGCATTGGCCCTTATAAATCAATGAGTTAGCGGACCATTTTTCTGGTCCTCGGGCCATCTTGTCCCACCGAGCGGTTTCGAGGACAAACTGTCCCATAAGGCCGGACAAGCGTTGCCACCGGGCCCCGGATCCGCCCCAGTTCATTGCTCTCTGGAATCGAGAAATGCAATGCAAGTGCTTGAGCGTATTGAAGAACACGGTGGTAACCAGCGGCACGAGTTTTGGGCGGACATTGACCCTGACTTGGGCAAGAATCTAAAGGGCCTCCGAATGTCATGGGCAGGACAAATTGGCGCACGCGCGTACATCGCCGGAATGGCGCTGGCGGCGGTGGGCTGCTTCGTTTTCGCGTTCTTTCATTGGCACTCTACCGACCCGGCCAGGTTCGTCGTCTACCTGACGGCGGCGGTGCTGGCCTCGTCTCTCAAAGTAAACATGCCCGGCATCGAAGGAACGATGTCGATGAATTTCCTGCTGACGCTGCTCTGTATTCTGGAGCTGGGTTTGCCGGAGACGCTGCTCATCGGCCTGGTGAAGACGCTGGCTCAGTTTTATTGGAGGCCGGCGCGGCGGCTGAAGCCGATTCAGTTAGTGTTCAATTTGTCGCAGGTAACCGTATGCAGCGCGGCTGCGTACGGGGCTTACGAACTGTTTGCGGTTCACGTTTTTCATGGTCCGAGTCCTTTGGCGCTGCTGGCGGCGGCGATCACGCACTTCGCTTGCAACACGGTCGCGATGTCGATCATTATCGGTCTAACGGAAGACAAGCGCATCCGGAATGTTTGGACTGAAATCTACCTATGGACTTTTCCCTACTACATGGTTGGAGCGGCGATCGCCGGGATAGTCAGCTTGATGAACCGGCATATCGGGTGGCAAGGTTCTCTGCTGGTATTGGCGCCGATCTACCTCATGTACCGCTCCTATCGTCTGTACCTGGGCAAACTGGAAGCGGAAAAGCAGCATGCGGAGAAAGTTTCCAATCTTCACCTGCGAACCATCGAAGCTCTCGCGCTGGCGATTGAGGCCAAGGATCAGACCACGGGGGACCATCTGCAACGGGTCCGGATTTATGCCATGGAACTGGCGCGGGAACTGGGCTTGACCGAAGACGAAACCGAAGCGCTGCGGGCGGCGTCGGTTCTGCATGACATCGGCAAGCTTGCCGTGCCGGAACACATTATCTCGAAGCCGGGCAAGCTCACGCCGGAAGAGTTCGAGAAGATGAAAATCCATCCCATCGTGGGGGCGGAGATTCTTGAGCAAGTAGACTTCCCTTATCCGGTTGTTCCCATCGTGCGCGCGCATCATGAGAAATGGGATGGCAGCGGCTACCCTAGCGGACTGCAAGGTGAAGCGATACCGATTGGCGCGCGCATTCTCGCGGCGGTCGACTGCCTGGATGCGCTGGCTTCCGACCGCCAATACCGAAAAGCGCTGCCTTTGCACGAAGCCATGGCCAAGGTGACTTCCGAGGCAGGCATCAGTTTCGATCCGCGCGTGGTAGGGATTCTGCAACGTCGCTATGTCGAACTGGAGAAACTCGCCAAGCAGCAGCCTTTTCAGGCTCCGCCGAAGTTGTCAACCGACATTAAGGTGGAACGGGGACTGGCTCCTGCAGCGGGGTTCGCGGAGTCCGAAAAACCTCGGGTGCAGCCTTCGGCCAAGGATCATCTGACCATCATGGCAGCGGCCCGGAAGGAAGCCCAAGCGCTCTCCGAGTTCGGCCTGAAGCTCGGCAGCGCGCTCAGCCTGGAGGACACTCTCGCGCTGCTTTCGGTGCGGATAAAGCACCTGGTACCTCACGACTCCATGTCGGTTTACGTTGTCAGGAACGAGATCCTGATCCCGGAGTTTGTAAGCGGGGAGAATTTCCGCTTGTTTTCCTCTTTGAAGATTCCGATCGGCGAAGGCCTATCGGGCTGGGTTGCCCAGAACAACAAACCGATCTTGAACGGAAATCCGTCGGTCGAACCCGGCTACCTTAATGACCCCAGCAAGTACAGCACCTTGCGCTCCGCGCTGGCTGTGCCGTTGGAAGGAGTTTCGAGCGTGGTTGCGGTGCTGGCGCTTTACCGTACGCTGCAGGACGCATTTACTCGTGACGATTTGAGCGTCTTGCAGTCCATGGGTTCAAAGTCAGGATTGGCCATCGAAAAAGCCTTGCAGCATTCCTTCACAGCAGATCCGGCGGTCAAGACCAAACTTGCCGCATCGGCTAAAGCCGGCGCCGAGTGAGCCCCGCGGTTGCCCGGTCACCTTCCAGCAGCAACGTTGCCCCGATCCAGCACCTCTTGTGTCAGGTCGAGGCCCGTGCCGCGATGACCGGCTCGGCTGGTTGGGATTAAGGCCTTAGTTAGTCTTCTTACTTTGGACTTCTTACTTTGGACTGGTGAGGACGGTTCCATTCGGATCCAGCAAGAGTTTGTGGGTTCCCACCGGTGCGGATACGCGAAACGAAGACTCCGCCCCATCGGCAAACACACGGCCCACCAGCACAGGAGCCTTACCGGCGACCACTGCGTAAATAGGCACGGAGGTCACCAGGTCTTCGGGCGCGGACTTCTGCCGAATCACCCCGGTCACAACGGTAGCGTTGGCCTTGTCTGTGAACTTGACACTCTGCAATTCCAGTTTCGGCAAAGCGGTGCCGTTCACCCAGCCCTCCAGGAACCAGTCGAGCGAGGCTTTGCCTTCATATCGCAAGGAGGGCGGCAGATCCTCGGCAAAAACGTCGAGCAGTTCACGAGTGGTGATGGCTTTTCCTTCATAACGCTGACGAAGTTTGCGCAAAGACCGCACGAAGGGCTCTTCTGCTTTCCCGCGGCTCGGTTCGTTTCTCCCAGCGTCCTCCGCGGCGTCCTGCAACATGGAGCGCAGCATGTGGAACAGCCACGTTCCCCGTCCGTAATTGATGGCCTCGTACGCTTCGGGAAAGCGTGACGAAAGCAGGCGGGTTCCCAAGGTCACAGGTCCGGCATCCCTGGGATAGTTGCCGTCTTTGTTCTTATCGGCCAGATCCTGTCGATATTTCTCCATAATCAGCCGGAAGCCGGCCGGATTTTTTTCCTGCAACATCATCAACGAACAATAGTTTGCCAAACCCTCTGAAAACCACTGATCACGGTAGGTGGCCCAAGGAACCAGGTCTCCCCACCACTGATGTGCGGCTTCGTGCGCAGGGATCAATTGGTCAATCAATGCACCGGAAGCATTCATGTGAAGACCTTCACGCTCCTCTTGATTCAAGAACGCATACGAGGAGAGAAAGATCAGTCCCGGCCACCCCTGGCTCTCCGGCCCCGGCAGTTGAGTCAGGATCAGTTGACTGTAGGGAAATGGGCCGAAACGCTCGGCATAGTAACGAATTGCCCCGGCGGTAAATTCTGCCACGGCAGTCGCGTTGCGCGCGGGCGAAGGGGCGGGCGAAGTGACCAGCGAAGGAGGGATGCGGGGAATCGTCGGATTAGGATCGGCAGGCACCTCTCGCACTTCTCGCGGAGGGGGCTGGGGGAAGTCTCGTTCCACGCCGATCGTGGCGTAGGTTTCCACGGTGACATTTCCAGCTTGCGCCACCCCTCGAACATATTTGCCCAGGTTGAACCCGGCCACAGGCAGGGGCCGTTCCGAGACCCAGCGCGCCACTTGCTCGCCGCCAACGTCTTGCGGCTCAGTTTGCGAAGGCCCGGTCGAGGGCTGGGAAAGCGGCCTTGGTTTGCCCGTGGCTAGAAGCGTCCAACCCTGCGGATAGTGGAAGGTCAAGTCGAAATCGGCCATGGCCAGGCCGCGATTGGGATACCATGTGCCGCGCGCCCCCACATAGAGCAGACCCTTGCCAGCCTCGGCCAACACTTCTCCGCCGTAAACGAAGCGCAGGGTGATCTTTTGTCCCTTCAGTGCCGGTTCGGGCAGAACCAACGCCACCAAATCGTTGCCACTGCGTGCCAGGCGCGTGCCTTCCACCGCCGGGTTGTGGATAAATTCCACCGCTTTTCCGTTCGCCTCAACGGTCTGGATCTGCAAAAAGCGCGATAGTTCGAACGCCAGGAAACGCGATCCGCCGCGCACCACATCGAGCTGCAACTTCACTTCCGCATCCAGCTCTTTGGGCGGTTTCACGTGGGCATCAATGACGTAACTGTGCACCAGAATAGGATCTTCACGAGACTCCGTTCCTGCCGGCAGGGTCTGCGGGATTTCTTTCTGAGCCACCCGGCTCCGTCCCGTATTCCGGGTCGAGAATGAGGTCCAAACGTCGTAGTACACGCCTCCGTTCTCCACAATCTTGGCTTGTCCCGCCTCGACTTGTTCCGCAGCCGTTGAGTCGAAGAAGATGTCGAAGACGCCAAGTTTGATTCCCTGCAGCCGGGCGTGCAACATGCGATCCTCGGGATCCGTGGTTCTGGTCGCGGGTGCGTCTGTGGAGGTTGGCCCGCTGGTGACAGGCAGCATCTCGCTGAAGCTCGCCAGCAATCGCATGGCGTCCCCCGGCGCCAGATTGCGGGCAGTCTGGTCCCACGCGGCGGCAAATTGCTCCGGCTGGTCGGCCGCCCTGAGACCAGGCTGCAACTCGGCGGCGGTGTTGTCGTTGAAGCGGAAGTAGGCCGTCGAGAAGCGCTCTTCCAGAATTGCCATCCCCGTGAACAGGCTCATCGATTTTCGTTCTACGTCGTTGGGGGGGGCTAGCAGCACTTCTCCGTCGCCTTCAAAAAATGCCCCGGTAATCCTGCCCAGCACATCGCTGGTGAAGGCAATAGTGCCATCATCGAGAGTGATGTGGATCCCGGAGCGGTCCAGCGAGGCCCCGCGCACTTTGAACACCCGGCCCGGATCCAGTCCGACGCTATTGAGTTGCAGATAGAGGGACTCCGCCGGTCCAGGCTGGCGCGCGGGCGCAGGAGCGGTCTGCTCCGGAACTGCCTGCGCACTCCAAGCCGCCGGAAACGGCAAGAATGCCAGGCATACGGCCAGCATCATGCCCGCCCTGCATGGGGTTCGCGGTACTTTCGTTACGTGGGTGTGTGCCCTCACTGTTGCTAGAATGCGCTTCAATGCGGCTTCGTGTCACTACTCTATTAGCTAGGATGCTCATGCTCGCCTCGGTGGCGGCATCGGCGGACACGATCCATTTGAAGAATGGCCGCACCATCATAGCTGACCACGTCCGCGAAAATGGCAACCGCTATGAATATGACATCGGCGACGACAGTTACGCCATTCCCAAGAGTTCGGTAGACCGCGTCGAAACCGGTGGCATGCCCGCCATTTCGCCGTCCTCGGGCAGCAAGAATGCCAGCGATCTTCCGGTCTTCACTCCGGTGGATAGTCTCGCCAACGAGGGTGACCTGCCCAAGACAATTGTCAAGGACGGCAAGGTTGACCCCGATGCTCTTGCAAGACTTGAAGGCAAAGGAAATGCCGAGTTGAGCGCCACGGCTGACTTCCTTGCCGGCAAATTTGAATTCGAACACGGCAATATCGATCAAGCTCGACGCTATTTCGATAGCGCTCTCCACTTCCAGCCGGAGAATTCGACGGTGCTGGTCTACTATGCCGCGTTGCTGGTGCGCACAGGGAACCCTTCACAGGCACTTTCCTACGCCCAGCGTGCGGTGAGCGCGGCGCCAAGTTCGCCCGATGCCTACACCGTGCTGGGCTACGCGCAGCAGGCTTCCGACCGCACCAAAGAAGCCGTTGCCTCATGGAAGCATTCTCTCGAACTGCGTCCCGATCCCGCGGTTCAGCAGTATCTGGCAAAAGCCCAGCGGGAACAGAACGTCGAGACTGATTTCGCCGAGCGCGAAAGCAGCCATTTCGTCCTGCACTACGAGGGCAAGCAGACTTCGGAAGCATTCCGTGGGCAAATCCTGGCCGCGCTCGAAGCGGACTACGATGATCTGGCCCGTGATCTGGGTACGCCGCCACGTGACAACATTCTTGTGACGCTCTACACGGAACAAGCTTTCTTTGACGTTACGCGCGCGCCTTCCTGGTCGGGAGCCCTCAATGACGGCAAGCTCCGCATCCCCGTCAGCGGCCTTAGTGCCATGACGCCCGAGTTGGCGCGGGTTTTGAAGCATGAACTGGCGCACTCGTTCATCAATCAGATTTCCGGCGGTCGATGTCCGCACTGGCTGCATGAAGGCATCGCCCAGCTTCTGGAACCGAAGTCCCTGGGCGGCGACGGCCACCAACTGGCTGTATTGTTCAAGTCGCAAGGCAACATCCCGCTAAATGTGCTGGAGGGGAGTTTCATGCGCTTCTCCGGCGTGGAAGCCCACCTGGCTTACGCGGAATCGCTGGCCGCGGTTTCCTACATCAACGATTCTTACGGCATCGCCGACATCCAGCGAATTCTGCAACTCCTCAGCGAGGGTAGTTCCACCGAAGCTGCTCTGCGTGCGACGATCCACTCCGACTACGGCCAGCTTGAATCCGAGCTTGGCAAGTATCTCAGCGACAAATACGGCGAGTAGCGCCGGACATGAGCTGGACATGAGCTGGACATGCGCTGGATCTGGGGGCGTGACTCATTTGCTCCGGCGTCGTCGCGTGTGCTAGTTTCGGCTCTTAAGTCTACGCGTCGAATGTGCGCTTTATTCCACTCCCGTGAGCCCGAGCCACCACCCGCCGTGGAGCCTGTCCCAGGCGAGTTTCCGAAGATGGACGGTGCGGAGATTGCCGCCACCACCTACGGAAAACGAGTGGCCGGAGATTTCTACGACGCCTTGCGAGTCAGCTCTGAACGCATCTTGTTTGGCTTGCTCGATGTTGCCGGGCGTCGCGAGAACAATCAGCGAATTCTTTCGGCCGCACAGAACGTCTTTCGCACGCTTGGAAGCGAGCTCTTTTCCCAGTCTGACATCAACGAAGCCGAAGCCATGGTCACACTTTGTCTTCGACTCAACCGCGGCGTCATGGAAGCCGCTGCCGGCGTGCACTCCTGCCCGGCGTTCCTCGGTTGCTACCACGAGAGATTTGGCACCCTGTGTTACACCAACGCCGGGCACACGGCCGGACTGCTCCGCGACAGTACCGGCATTGCCGAACTCGCGTCCACGGGCCTGCCGCTTGGCCTTTTCTCCCACGCCACCTGCGACGCTCCCACGGTTGCTCTGGAGGAAGGTGCGGCACTTCTGCTGGTTTCGCGGGGAGTAGTTGAGGGCAAGTGCAAGGATGACAAAGCGGAAGACCTGGAATTCGGTTTGGAACGCGTAAAAGAACGTCTGCAGGCCAATTCTTGGCTGGACGCCCAAGCGCTTTGCAGTTCCATTTTGAATACCGTGGGAGAATTTACCTGCGAACCCCTGGCTCCAGATGACATGACCGCCCTTGCCTTTATGCGGAAGGGCAGGCTCGCATCCCAGCAACCTGGCAAATAATCCGGCGCATCAAACTATGCCAGGGCGCCGGCCCAGGCCCGGCCGGAAGTAGTAAAATAGACAAACGGCTTTCGCCCGCACGCACAGGAAGCGTGGCGGCCCACCGAAAATCCTATGAAGAAACTGGTTCTGATACGCATTCTCATTGCAATGGCATGTCTGCCCGCATTCGCCGCGGGTCAGGCCGCCGCCACGGCTCCGGTCGCTGGCCCAGGTGCGGCCGGCGCTGCGGGTCCCGCCGCCGATCCGAGTCATGTGGTCGAGGAAATTATTACGCGCGTGAACAACCAGATCATTACGCTTTCGGAGTTCCAACGCAGCAAGGACCAGCTCAAGGATGAAGTGAAGCAGCAGGATCCGGCCAATGCTGACAAGGTCTATGCCGAGCGGGAAAAGGACATCCTGCGCGATCTGATCGACCAGCAGCTCCTGCTGGAAAAGGGCAAAGATCTTGGCATCTCCGGCGATACCGACCTTATCAAGGCGCTCGACCAGATACGGAAGGACATGAAGCTGGAAACCATGGAAGATCTGGAAAAGGCCGCCACTGCCCAGGGGATCTCTTATGAGGACTTCAAGCAGAACCGGCGCAACGAGATCATCACCCAAAAGGTGATCGGCCAGGAAGTTGGCTCCCACCTCAGCATCAGCAAAGACGAAGAGCAGAAGTTTTACGACGAGCACAAGAATGATATGGAGCAGCCCGAGGCGATACGACTCAGCGAGATCCTTGTCGCTCCGAAGAAACCGGCAGCCGACGCCTCTGCCGCCGCTAAACCGGCCCAGAACGCCGGCGCTGATTCCCCTGCCGCGGGCGGTGACGATCCAAAGGATCAAGAGGCCGCCAAACAGGCCGAGGAAGCTGCGGCTTTGGCGGCTGCGGAAACCAAGGCCAATGATCTGCTGAAGCAAATTCGCGCTGGAACCAGCTTTGAGGATGTGGCGAAGAAAGCTTCCGACGGTCCCTCGGCGGCACAGGGCGGCGATCTGGGGGCGTTCAAGCGCGGCACTCTGGCCAAGGAATTGGAAGACAAGACATTTGCCATGAAGTCCGGCGAGATTACCGACGTGATCCGCACCAAGCAGGGCTATGTCATCTTGAAGGTTATGGACCACCAGAGGGCGGGGATTCCGCCGTTCAAGGATGTCGAGCCTCGAATTGAGAACGCGCTCTACATGCAGGATCTGCAGCCCGCGCTGCGCGCCTATCTGACCAAGCTGCGCGAAGATGCCTACATCGACTATAAGGACGGCTACATCGATTCTGGGAAAAGCCCGAACCAGACCAAGCCGATTGAAACCGCTTCTCCCAAGGCATCCGACGCCAAGAATCTCAAGAAGAAGAAGAAAAAGAAGCTGGGTATCCTCTAACGTGGCGATGAGGCGTTCCGCCTCACCTTCGCGCCGTCTTCATGCTTTCTGATTTACACTGATTTAGAGCATGAAAGAGTTCTACATCAGCGACTGCGCCCGCCACGAAAATAAGATCATTACCTCCAACTTTGTCGTGGTCAGCAAGCAAATCAAACCCAAGAAATCCGGGGAGCCTTATCTCGCTCTGACTCTCGGCGACCGCAGCGGGCAGCTCGACGCCAAGATGTGGGACAACGTGGAAGAAGTGCTCAATGCCTTCGAGCAGGACGATTTCCTCAAGATCAAAGGCCTGGTTAACAAGTATAAGAACCGCTTCCAGCTCACTGTTCATAAGCTGCGTAAGCTGGGCGAATCCGAAATCGAATTCTCCGACTATCTTCCCAAAACCACCAAGAATATTGACGAACTCTGGCAGACTCTGACCGATTTTGTCGCGTCCTTTCAGAATCCCAATCTCAAGTCTCTGGTGCAGGCCTTCATGTCCGACCGGGAGATCGCGGCCGCTTACCGCAACGCTCCCGCCGCCAAGACCCTGCATCACGCCTATATCGGCGGCCTGCTCGACCACGTAGTCTCGCTTTTTCGCTCTTGCGACCTGGTCTGCCGGAACTATCCTCAGGTGAATCGCGATCTGTTGCTGACCGGCGTATTTCTTCACGACATCGGCAAGATTCACGAACTGGCTTACAATCGCTCGTTTTCCTACACTACGCGCGGCCAGCTTCTCGGGCACATGATCATTGAACTTGAGATGTTGCAGGCGAAGCTGGCGCTGGTCCCAGGCTTTCCCGCCGAACTCAAGACTCTGCTGGAGCACCTCATCATCAGCCACCATGGCGAGTACGAATTCGGCTCACCCAAGTTGCCCATGTTTCCCGAAGCGCTGTTGCTGCACTACATGGACGACCTGGACTCAAAGATGGAGGCTATGCGCGCCCACTTTGAACGTGAAGCCGACCTGGAGAGCCCTTGGACCAGCTACAACGCTTCCCTCGGACGCCCGTTGCTGAACAGCGCCAAGTTTCTTCTTCCCAAGCCCGCATCTCCTCCAGAGGATTCAGCCTCCGAAGCAGAGAGCGAGGCGGAGCCAGGCGCCGAGTCCCGCGAAGAAACTCCTACACTGCCCGGTTTTGAATCGTAGTTTCCGCGCGGGAGGGTTACGGTATCGACCATGCTCGACTTCAACCGCTTCGAAATTCTCACCTTCGATTGCTACGGCACTCTTATCAACTGGGAGGACGGAATTCTGCGCTGCCTGCGCGGCATCCTTGCGGCCCACGGCAAAGACACGAACGATGCCACAATCCTGCAGCTCTATGGCGATTTCGAAGCCGCTGCTGAGCACGGGGAATATCGCAGCTATCGTGAAGTTCTTCAGTCTGTGGTGCGGCAGTTCGGGGAACAATTTGGGTTCGCGCCCAGCGAACAGGAAGTGCGCTCGCTGCCTGAATCCCTGAAAGAATGGAAACCGTGGCCGGACACGGTAGCCGCACTCGGCGAACTCCAGCGGCGCTTTCGCCTAGCCATCGTTTCCAACGTGGACGACGATCTTTTCGCCGCTACTCAACCTCAGCTTGGAGCGAAATTTGACCAGATCATCACGGCCCAACAGGCAGGAGCCTATAAGCCGTCATTGAAGATCTTCGATCTTGCATTGAGCCGCGTCGGCGTTCCCGCTCACCGTGTCCTGCACGTCGGCCAGAGCCTCTACCATGACGTGGTGCCTGCGCAATCGCTCGGACTGGCCACCGTCTGGGTCAACCGTCCATCGGTGCGAACCGGCGTGGGTGCCGTCAAGGCGGCGGCAGGGCGCGCGGACTTGCAGGTTTCCAGCCTCGCGGAGCTTGCCGCTGCTTCGACCCGGCCGTAATCCTCTAGAAGTTGGCGGGAATCTTCACAACCCTCTTCCGAATCGCCCACATGACCAGTTCGGCCTTGTTGTGAATGCCAAGTTTCCGCATCAGATTGAACTTATGAGCGTCCACGGTCTTGCTGCTCAACCCCAGAAGGGTTGCCGCCCCGCGCACCGTCTTTCCTTCAGCCAGCAGCTTCAACACTTCCCGTTCGCGCCCGGTAAGAGCCCGCTCTTGCGGAAACAATGTTTCGGTGGAGCGTCGCGGATGACGTGGCGAGGATGCTTCCCAATGGTTCGTTAGAATACGGGTTGTTGTGGGATGGGCTGTTGCAGGATGGGTTGTTGCATTATGGATCGTTGCACGGCTGCGGATCGAGCCCCGGACCATCTCCACCAGTTCTTCTGCGGAAGTCTGCCGCACCGCGCAACTCCCCGTTGCGGCCTGCAAGCCACCCAACGGAGGAATGCCTCGTTCCTGCATGCTCAGGAACACGATCCTGGTATCGGGAGACTCCCGCGCCACAAGAAGTTCTGCTTCGGGCGCCGGCAACCCAAACGTCCCGGCATCTGCGACCAGCACATCCGGCTGCAGCTCATAAACCCTGCGCAAGCACTCCGCCGCATTGCCGGCTTCGCCAACCACTTCAAGATCAGGCTCGTCTTCGAACAAACGCCGCAGACCTTGCCGCAACAGCACGTGGTCGTGCGCAAGCACACAGCGAATTTTCGTGTCGAAAGGAATTACTTCCCTTGGATCTGTGCGTGGTGGCACACAGTTTCTCCTTAGTTTGGCCAGAGAGTTTGCAAAATGACGCGGACGGCTGGAACAGGCTCAAACTACGAAAGACCACGTAACGTTGGCTAATTGTAGCAATCATTCGGGCTCCTGCGCTTATGAAATCCGCCGGGGGATGTCTTTTCTTGCAACCCGTCGGCCGGCTTCTTTCTCTATTGGGGAAGCTCCATGGAGACGCAGCATCAGGTAAAATCGAGCCCTTATGCTGCGCTATTTCACGGCCGGAGAATCTCACGGCGAAGCTCTGGTCGCTTTCCTTTCGGGCCTGCCGGCCGGGCTCAAAGTGGATCAGGCCTTTCTTGACCGTGAGCTCTGGCGCCGGCAGCAGGGCTATGGCCGCGGCGGCCGCATGAAGATTGAGCGGGACACGGCTCACATCCTCTCTGGCGTCCGTCACGGCATGACGATTGGCTCGCCCATTTCCGTGCAGCTCGAAAACCGGGACTGGAAAAACTGGCAGGAATCCCTGCCGGTCGGCGAAGGCGACCCTGCCCGCCACAAGCGTGTAGCCTCTCCGCGGCCCGGGCACGCCGACCTGGCGGGTGCCCTGAAATACAATTTTCCCGAAGCCCGCTACGTCCTCGAGCGTGCTTCCGCTCGCGAATCGGCGGCGCGCGTCGCCATCGGCGCTCTCGCCAAAACCTTCCTGCGCGAGCTCGGTCTGGACGTTCTCAGCCACGTGGTCGCCGTCGGCAACATCGCTATGCAGCAAGAAGTCGCTTGGGAACAGATTCAGGCTCTTTACAATCAGGAAGAGATCCTGCTGAATTGCGCCGACCAGGAAACCGAGCAGCGCATGAAAGACGAAGTCGACAAAGTCCTCAAGACCGGTGATTCGCTGGGAGGAGTCTTCGAGGTGGTTGCGCGCAACGTCCCACCCGGCCTGGGCACGTACGCGCAGTGGGACGAGCGCCTGGATGCCTTGCTGGCCGCAGCCGTCATGTCATTGCAGGCGGTGAAGGCGGTTGAAATCGGTTCCGGTGTCACCTCCGCTGCTTCTCCAGGCTCGGCCGTGCACGATGAAATTGGCTACCGCCAGCCTTCGACTTTGAGTGGGTTCACCCGCACCCGCAACAACGCCGGCGGAATCGAAGGCGGTGTTTCCAACGGGGAAGAGATTCGCGTGCGCGGCTACCTGAAGCCGATCTCCACCTTGCGCCATCCGCTGCAGTCGGTCGATTTCTCCACCCGCCGGCCGGTAAGCGCGGCATACGAGCGCTCCGACGTTTGTGTAGTCCCGGCCGCTGGAGTTGGCGCCGAAGCCATGGTCGCGCTTACGCTGGCTCGCTGCGCTCTCGACAAATTCGGCGGCGACTCCATGGGAGAGACCTTGCGCAATTTCCAGGGGTACTGCTTACAGCTGAAAAACTACTGATGATCCATGCCATCGTGAAGTTCGGAAATCCCGTGCTGGAGAAGCCGGCCGAGAAAGTCACGGTCTTCGACGAAGACCTGAAGAAGCTCGTCGAGGACATGTTCGAGTCGATGTATGCTGCCCGCGGTGTGGGCCTGGCTGCGCCGCAGATCGGAATCCCGCGCCGCATCGCCGTCATTGACGTCACTTTCAAAGAGGACCCCGGGGCCAAACTCGTTCTCATCAACCCGGAGATTATTCACAAGGAAGGCCGGCACACGCAGAGCGAAGGCTGTCTGAGCATCCCCGACTTCCGCGAAAATGTGAATCGCGCCAGCGTGGTTACCGTCCGCGCCCAGGATTTGACCGGGAAGGTCTTCGAGAAGACCGGCGACGACTTGCTGGCTCGCGCCCTTCAGCACGAAACCGATCACTTGAACGGCAAGCTCTATATCAGCCACATCAGCGCGCTCAAACGCGACTTGATCAAGCGCAAAATTCGCAAGCTAGTCAAAGCGGGAGAATGGTAGAACCATTGAGCCATTGAGAGATTGAGCCATTGAGAGATTGAGTCAATGATTCAATGTGTCAATGCCCCAATCTCTCAATCTCGTTTTTTGCGGCACGCCGGGCTTCGCCGTGCCCACGCTCGAGCGACTGTCCGACGCTGGATTCCACATCCATCTGGTCGTTACGCAACCGGACCGGCCCAAAGGACGCGGCCTCGAACTCGTTTCCTCACCCATCAAGCAGTGCGCTCTAAAGTTGGCCTTGCCACTCGCCCAGCCCGAAAGCATCAAGAACAACGACGCTTTCCGCGCTCAACTCACCGGCATCAAGCCCGACGCCATCATCGTCGTCGGTTACGGCCGCATCATTCCCCAATGGATGCTCGATCTCCCGCCACTCGGCAACATCAATCTGCACGCCTCGCTCTTGCCGAAATATCGCGGCGCCGCACCTATTCAGTGGGCGATAGCGCTGGGCGAGACCACCACCGGAGTCACTACGATGAAACTTGACGCCGGCCTCGACACCGGTGACATTCTTCAGCAACAGGAGATTCCCATCGCTCCTGGCGACACGTCTGAGACCCTTGCGCCGGAGCTGGCAAAGGTAGGAGCGGACCTTACTGTCGAAACGCTGCGCGGATTGCAAACCAGCACCGTTCATCCGCGACGGCAAGATCCGGCACAAGCCACGCTCGCGCCCATTCTCAAGAAAGAAGACGGTCTCATCGACTTTTCCCGCCCCGCAACCGAGATCATGAACCGCCTGCGCGGTTTTCAGCCCTGGCCCGGCGCATACTCGAAGTTTCGGGGCAAGAACCTGCAGGTATGGAAGGCGGCTGGGTGCGATCGCACACTGCCATGGTCTGAATTGAAGGTGGAAGGCGGTCGGTTTTTTGTCGGCTGCGGTCAGCGCACCGCACTCGAACTCCTCGAAGTGCAGCTGGAAGGCAAAAAGCGAACGTCTGCTTCAGACTTTCTTCGCGGCTATCGTCCGCTGCCCGGCGAGAGGCTCGGCGCGTAAGGCAGAATTTCTTCTCCGCGTGCTCTGCTTCCGTCATACTGGCCACAGTGAAATCAAAGATTCGAGACTCGCGCCATGCAGTTTCTGCCGCCCGCGCTGCGGCTTTCGACATCCTGTTGCGCGTCGAACGCGAGTCTTCCTATGCATCCGAACTCCTTCATTCCCGCACGTACGCCCGGCTCGCAGCCGTCGATCACTCCCTAGCAACGGAGTTGGTCATGGGCGTTCTGCGCTGGCGGTCGCTGCTTGATTCAGAAATCGCCAAGAGCTCGGCGCAGCCACTTTCCAAACTAGATCCAGAGATCCTTACCGCTCTTCGCATTGCCGTTTACCAGCTCCGCTGGCTTAGCCGCATCCCCGCCCGCGCCGCCATCAATGAGAGCGTTGAACTCGTCAAGCGCGCTCGCAAACGTTCTGCCGCTCCATTCGTCAATGCTGTCCTGCGTAAGCTGGCCGCCGGTGTATCGCAGGTTGACGACTCTCCGCAACACGTGAGCAGCGATTCAGTCGAAACTTTAGCTGCCAGCGCTGCTCACCCGTTGTGGCTCGTCGAACGCTGGGCTCAAGCCTATGGATTCGAAGCTGCGCTGAACATCTGCCGTCATGACCAATCGGTTCCCGTGACCGCAATCCGTCTGCGTCGCCCTGAAGCAGAAGCTCAGCTTCGTTCCGAAGGCATCGAACTTGCTCCCGGTGCGTTCCTTGCTTCAGCACGGCGAGTTCAGCACGGAGACATCAGCAGGACTGCCGCTTTCCGTGCGGGCCTCGCCGTTATTCAGGACGAAGCCTCGCAGCTCGTCGCCGCTCTTGTCGGCCACGGCGCGCGCGTTCTCGACTGTTGTGCGGCCCCCGGAGGGAAAACTGCGGCCATCGCCGATCGTAATCCCGACGCGAATATTGCTGCGATCGAGCTTCATCCTCACCGCGCCCGTCTGCTGCGAAAACTAGTGAGCCCGCATGATCCAACCACTGAAGCTGCAGGGCGCAGCATCAGTGTGGTCGCCGCCGACGCGCGGAATCTGCCCTTTGCCACAACATTCGACCGCGTTCTCGCCGATGTGCCCTGCTCCGGCACAGGCACTCTCTCCCGCAATCCGGAAATAAAATGGCGACTTACTCCCGCGGACCTCACCGACCTGCAAGTGCGTCAACTCGCGATCCTCAGTGCTGCCATGGCGCAAGTGGCTGACGGAGGACGCTTGATCTACTCCACGTGCTCCTTGGAAAAAGAAGAAAACGAAGACGTCATCGAGCGCTGTCTGGCGGAGGGCTCCTCGTTCCGCATCCTCGATTGCAACATCGAACTTGAGCGGCTTCAACTGGAAGGTGAATTACTCTGGCCGGATCCTTCTTCGCTAGCTCGAGGCCCCTACTTGCGAACGCTGCCCGGCGTCCACCCCTGCGAAGGCTTCTTTGCCGCAATCCTCGAAAGAAGTTAGAGGCGCGCTCACCTCATCGCACTTCGAAGCTCACCACCGCACCAGCCAGAACCTTCTGCCCCGTTGGCGGCCACTGCGTAACAATGACGCTGGCGGGCGATGGCTGAGGTGGCGCGCTAGACGCGACTGGAGCCGTATTCGGCGGTTCTGCGCTCGCCACTGCCGGTGACATGCTCACATTCCCTAGCTTAAAACCCGCATCCTGCAGGGTGCGGCTGGCACTGCCCAGGGACTGCCCCACAAAAACCGGCATTACATACGTTGGCGGATCTGCCGGTACCGTCACCAGCAGGCTGGTTCTCGGAGCTGCCACCTGACTCGCGTTTGCCGGCGGACTTTGCGCCAGCACCTGGTCGGCGGCTGTGCCCGGCAACTGCATCTCCGCGGTGGAAGCCACTTCCAGCCCACGTCGCTGGATGTTCCATTCCGCTGCCCGCTCGCTTTGCTTCGTTACATCCGGAATCACCACGCGCTGCGGTCCCAGACTCTGCGCCACACGCAACTGCCATCCCCGCCGCACTTTCATTCCGGGCATCGGCAACTGCGTCATGATCCTTCCTTCGGGAATCTGCGGACTGTAATACTGACGTTCCACTTCGATCTGCAACCCAAGGACGGCAACCATGCGCTCCGCATCCGAAGGGGTGAGCCCAACCACCGCAGGCACCTCGACTACTTGTCCGTGAATTGCAAATCGCATCGCCGTTAGTGCAGACACCAATGCCACCGCCACCAGCACCAGCGCCAGCATCGCAAAGCGGAACAGAGGCTTCATAAGGCGACCGGGCTTATAGTTTGGCTAATCATCGGTAGAGTCCTCGCTTAGTGCGCCTCATCTACACCTGGCGACGTGTCTGGCGTATCCACTTTCTGCACCACGGTCACGGGTACCTCCGGCGCTGCTTGGAACTGCCCTGGGTCTTTCCCCGCCATGGCGGTATTCATGAAGTTCATCCAGATCGGCAGCGCCGCATGCGCCCCCGTTTCCTTGGCTCCCAACGTTTTTTTCTCGTCGAACCCCACCCACACCCCGCAAGTCATCGTAGGGGAGAATCCCATAAACCAGGCGTCTGTGAAATCGTTGGTCGTGCCCGTTTTTCCGGCGACCGGGAAGGGCATCTTTGCCGCCGCCACTGCGGTCCCGTGCAGCACCACCTCGCGCAGCATCGCGGTCATGATTCGCGCCGTGCGCACGCTAATCACATCCTTCACGTCGGGATAGTTCTCTTCCAGCACTCGGCCCTCGTAGTCCGTCACCTTCGTGATGTAGCGTGGTGTAACGCGCACGCCGTCGTTCGGAAACACGCTGTACGCCGAAGTCTGCTCCATCAGGGTGATTTCTGCCGAGCCCAGCGCCACCGGCAAATATGGCGGCAACTTCGCTGTAATTCCGAAGCGCTCCGCATATTCAATCACGCTCTTGATCCCAACCTTGCTGGCCAGCTTCAGTGCCGGAATATTGCGTGACTGCGCCAGAGCCCGCCGCAGCGTAATGATCCCCTCAAACTTTTCGTCATAGTTATGTGGCGAGTAAGGCCCGGAACCAGTCTCGAAAGTGATCGGCTCATCCAGGATCGTGTCATCCGGGCTTCCGCCCCGGTCGATCACCGCGGTGTACACATAAGGCTTGAATGACGATCCCACTTGACGCAACGCCTGGGTCGCACGATCGAATTTGGATTCGCTGAAGTCCCGTCCGCCCACCATAGCGTTGATTCCGCCCGTCGCGTTATCAATTGCCACCAGCGCTCCCTGCGCGCCGGAATCCTGCTCCAGGCTCACGCGCGCCGCTCCGTTGGCGTTCAGCGCCAGTATCCTGACGTAACAGATATCTCCCGGACGCAACAGATCCTGCATTTTGCCTTGGGTCCAGGCCACGTCCGCCTGCCCTAGAGCCGCCGTGTAGCGGCCAAATTTCAGCGTTGCAATCCCCACCCCCGCCGAAGTTACAAGCGCGTGTATGTATCCATTCACTTCCGGCTCGTCGTCCCAATCAGGATGCTCGTACTTATCGGTCGCGCTTCCCTCCGCCACCACGTTCTCCAGCTGCCCCTGCCATCCATGACGCCGTTCGTAAGCCGCCAGACCATCCAGCACCGCCTGGTTTGCGGCCTTTTGCAGATCGACGTCCAGCGAGGTATAGACTTTCAACCCGCCTTCGTGCACCTGGTCGGCGCCATACTTGTTTTCCAGGTACCGCCGGATCTCTTCCACGAAGTAAGGCGCCAGCGAGTTGGGATCGTGCTGCAGATGCAACGCCACCGGCGCCGACCGCGCATCCGCCGCCTGCGCCGCCGTAATCTTTCCGTCTTCCAGCATGGCGTTGATCACCAGGTTCCGCCGCTTCATTGCCTTGTCGGGATGGTTGATCGGCGAATAGATTCCCGGCCCCTTGGGCAGACCCGCCAGCAGCGCGGCTTCTGCCAGCGTAAGCTTTCGCGCCGGCTTACTGAAGTAGAACTCCGATGCAGCCTCGAACCCATACACCCCGTGCCCCAGAAAGATCTGATTGGCATAGAGCGCGAAGATCTGCGGCTTGGTGAAGCGCCGCTCGATCTGAACCGCGAGCATCGCCTCTTGTACTTTGCGATGGAACGAGCGGTCGGGCGAAAGAAACAAGTTGCGCGCCAGTTGCATGGTCAGAGTCGATGCACCCTGCACCTTCCCTCCCGACTCAATGTCGCGGTATGCCGCTCCCACGATGCGCCAGAAGTTGATTCCCGAGTGCCGGTAGAAATCCTTGTCTTCAATGGAGACCAGCGCATCCCGCAGGACCGGAGCAAAATCATCGTAGCCTGCTACCACCCGCCGCTGCAGTGCAAACGATCCAATCACGCGCCCGTGGTCGTCATACAACTCCGTAATCGAACTCGGGCGGTACGCTTCCAGAGCCTCCACCTGCGGCAAATCTGTCGTGTAGACCAGCAGAAGTCCGGCGGTCGCTCCCACCAGGGCGGAAACCAGCACCAGCAGGCCAAACAACACCCGGCCCACAAACTTCCGCCCGGCAATCTCCACCGGCGGAAGATCTTCATAGAGCGATTTCATGGCGATGCAGGTTCAGAATAGCAGGGCATCCACCGCCCCGGTAGTCGCAAGCGAAGGCCGTAGGTCGACGGTCGTTGGTACGCTGCGAGGAAGTTTGCAGTCACAAAAGAAATCGCGCACCTCACGGTGCGCGACGAAATCCCGATGCTAAACAGCGGCTAGCTAGCCCGGCTCTTCAGCACTTCGACGGCCTTGTGCAATTGATCATCCTGCGTGTTCTTGGGCTTGGCCTCTGGTTCCGCAGCGGCAGGTTCCTGGTCTTCGTCGTCAGAGATTGCGTTGTCCGTTTCGTCGGCTACCAGCACGTTAGGGGTTACGGCAACTTCCTGAATCGCCTTCCCGCTGGGCGAATAATATTTCGCCACCGAGAGAATCAGTGCTCCGCCGTCCGGCAGGTCGATCGTTTTCTGCACCGATCCGTCGCCGAAGGTCTTATCGCCCACCACGTCCCCTCGGGCATTCTCCAGAATCGCCGCCGCCACAATCTCAGCCGCTCCGGCCGTCCCCTTGTTCACCAGCACTGCGACCGGAAGCGAAGTCACCGCCTTGACCGGATCCGCATTGAACGCCTCTCGCGGAAACTTCTGTCCTTGCAGATATGTGATCGTGCCGTGGCTCAGGAAAAGATTGGCGGTGGCAACCCCCTCACTTTCCTCTCCTTCCGACGTATAGCGCAAATCGAGGACCAGCTTCTTGGCTCCTGATTTCTCCAGCGACTTGATCTTTGCGGCAATCTCCTGCGCCTTGCCCTTGGTTAGAGCGTCCACTTTCACGTAGCCGATGCCTTCTTCCAGCATCTTGTCAGAGACCGGTGGGACGCTCACCACATCCCGCGTGATCACCATCTTCTGCGGCTCCGCCCTTCGCGCCCGCACTACCGAAACACTTACCGTCGAGCCCGGCGTTCCCGCCAGTGCGCTGTGAATCTCAGGCAGCGACATATCCCGGGTGCTCTGGCCTTCAATCGATTCGAAGATGTCCGTCGCCTCAATCCCTGCCTTCTCCGCAGGCGACCCCGGCAGCACCGAAACCACGGCCGCATATCCGAAGCGTTTCGAGACGGTAGCCCCGATCTCGCCCTTGGCCTCCGACTTGTGAGCCTTGTAGGCTTTGTATGCTGCCGCCGTCAAGTAGCTGGAGTTCGCGTCCAGTGACTCCACAAGACCGTGCAAAGCGCCGTCCGTCACCTTGGGAATGTTCGGATCTTCCACATACTCACTTTGCACCCGCGACAATACTTCGCTATAGACCTGCATCTGCCGGTAAGCGCCGTCGCCCGAAGAGGCATGCACGCCCCCAAAGGAACCGACTACGACAAACAACAGCACGGCAAAGGACGAAACCAGAATCGCAGCTTTAGTTTTCATGGACATCGGATTCTTCTTCTGGAAAGGACTCACTCCCGAGGAACTTCGTTCATTATATCTTGTAGATGCCGTTTTCTGTCTGCTGGCTGCCCTGGTTCAAGGCCCTACGGTAACTTCGGGCCAATCCGGGTCTTCCCAGGAACTAAGACGATCCAGCCCCCATTTCGTCACCCGCCGCTACGCCGGTGGCTTGAAGTTCAGCGTGATCACGCTCTGCACCGATACCGCGCGGCCATTCATGGAATAGGGCTTGAAGCGCCACTGCTTCACGGCGTCGATGGCGGCCCGCGCAAACACCAGCGATCCCTGAAGAAACTTCGCATCCTGAACCGTCCCATCGCGCCCAATCAGCACTTGCAGCATCACACTGCCCCGTTGCCCGCTGGCTTTTGCGGCGTCTGGATAGACTGGATCAACAGGCTGCGCCAATAATCCCAACGCCTCAGACTCCGGCAGGCTTACCGGCTCAATCGATGACATCGCTGCCTCGGCCGGCTTGGCTCCGCTGGATTCCGGAGTCATGGAAGCCATCTGCGATTTCAGGCTCGACGGAATGCCTGCGTTTTCCCCGGCCGAAACCGCACGCGCAGTGGACCCCTGCGCCGGCACCGGGATCGGACGTGGCGGCGTGGCAGCCGGTTGGGCCACAGGCTCATTCGCCGGTACCTGCGTCGTCGGCACCACCCCTGCAGTATTCCCCGGCACATCCCCGACGCTCGTCGTAGACGGCTCCTTGACCTGACTCTCGCCAGGTTGCGCCTGCCCGCCCTGGCTTTGTCCAGGCTGATTTAAAGGCTGGTTTTGGCCCGTCTGGTTTGCATCGGTAGGGCTGTTCTCGGCTGTAGTCGCTTGCGCCTGCCCTCCGTTTGCCTCCGAACCCTTCTCCGGTTTCGCGGTCGGGTCAACCACTGGAAGCACGCGAATCTGGGAGGGATCAGTCGTCGCGTCCGGGATATTCCCCGTTGTCGGAAACTTAAACTCGTCACCTTCCTGGCCAAAACTGTCGTGCTGTGCCACCACCTGCGGTATGGGGGCAGGTGTTGGGTTCAGCCAGCGCCCTCCCGCACGCACAGCATTCCGGTAGAAGACCCGCAAACTTTGCCGCGCTTGGGGCACCGCCGCCAGAACCACGCACGCCGTCGCCAGTGTTCCCACCAGCAGGATTTTTCCGAATTTCGAAGGAGGCTCCGCAGTTGGCTCCAAACTCTCCTTCGGTTCTCCCGACACGTAGGCGAAAAGCGCAGCTTCAGATCCCGAATCCGGCTGCGACTCCTTCTTTACGGGATCCTTCTTTGCGAAATCATTCTTTGCGGCGTCATGGCTTTCTTCCGCAGGCACCGCCGATGGCACTCCGCCGGAGGGTGTTTCCCCGTACGACAACAACTCGTTCTTTGCTGGAGCATCCTCGACCGGCTGTGGCGCCGTTTTCATCAGCCGGGCTTGCAGCGCGGCCCAACCCGTCAGCGGTTCCTGCGGTTGCGGTTCCTGCACCGGAGCAGACTCCACCGCCGCGGCCATCGGCTCCAACTCCGTGAGTGCGTCGACCTCTGCCGCCGCGGTTTGCTCCGCTGATTTTTGAACGTCAGTTTCCGTGTCGAATTGCGCTCCAGGCACGGCACCTGGTGACTGCAGGAATTCTCCCGCGCGGAAGGCTTTCTCGGGAGACTGGGTTACAGAGGGCGGCACAGAGGGCGGCACAGAGGGCGGCACAGAGGGCGGCACAAAGACTGGTACCGAAACCGGTGCCAACCCCGCACCAGCCGCTGCTGCGGCAGCCAAAGCGACTGTTTGTGAGGCCTCCCGTGGAGTTCCCGGCGGGGTTGATTGAGGCGCTCCAGGTTGCTGCTTCGCGCGCAGCAGCTCGCACGCCGTGCTCATCGTGTCCCGCACCTGTTCCGGGCGAATCGGTTTCACTAGAACTGAGTTTGCTCCAGCCTGCAATGCCTCTGGCAGGCGGGCATCATCGTTGACGATCGCCAAAGTAAGCGGCCGCTGCGCCGCTTTCAAATCCCGCGCCGTCTTCAGCAGAAATGCCGCCTCCGGCTGATCGTCCCAGTCGGTGATCACGATCTGGAACTGCTGGGTTGTAACCCTCTCCACCGCGTCCACCGCGCTCTGGCAGTATTCTCCCTCGATCCCGAGGTCGGTGAGCACCTGCCAGATCGGTTGGACCATCTCCTCATTGGACGAGAATAAGAGGCAGCGCAAGGGCATACTAGTCCAGCCTAAGTGGGTGGAGTAACCGCGGCAAGTTACTGTGGTTGGCGACTCCTCTGGCCTCATTCCGCCGAGGTACATGTCCCAACGTCATGGCTGCCCGAGGTCATCGTTGGACGGTCGTCCGCTCCGCGCTACCCGTGGGTGTGGTTTAGAATGCTCGGTCCTCGTGGCTGCTGTGTCGCTGCACCCTGGGACGACTCAAAATGGCATTGCGCGAACAAAACTACTGGCTCACCATCGCCCAAATGCCTGGCACTGATGCAATGCGTCCGTTGCCCCGGCGTGTGGACGTTGCCGTCATCGGGGCCGGGTTTACAGGTCTTTCCGCGGCCCGTACTCTTGCCCAACGCGGAGCCAAAGTCGCCGTGCTGGAATCGGAAACCATCGGTTGGGGAGCCAGTTCCCGCAACGGCGGCATGGTGCTGACCGGCCTGAAACTGGGCGTGAACCAACTCATCTCCAAGTACGGGCGCGAGCTTACCCGGCGCATGTACGCAGCGTCGCTCGAGACCATCGATTGCGTCGAGCGGATTGTCCAGGAAGAAGTAATCGACTGCGATTTCTCGCGTTGCGGCCATCTTGAAGTGGCCTGCAAGCAGAAGCATTTCGACGATTATGCGCGCCAGGCGGATGTGATTGCGCGCGAGTTCAATCACCAACTGCACGTCGTCCAGAAGCACGAGTTGAATGCGGAAATCGGCTCCAAGATTTACTACGGAGGCATGGTCGATGAAATCAGCGCGGGATTGAATCCCGCGCGCTATGTTGCGGGCCTCGGGCGTGCTGCAATGAAGGCCGGTGCGGAAATTCTCGAGCATACGCGTGTCGAAAGCCTGCAGCGCGAATCAAGCCAGGGCGAAGCGGGCTGGAAGATTGCAACCTCGCGAGGCATGCTGTGGGCGCGCGAAATCTTCGTTGGGACCAGCGGTTACACAAGCAGGGCGACTCCCGCTCTGCAAAAGAGAATTATCCCCATCGGCTCGTTCATCATCACCACGGAAGTTCTGCCGGAAGCGCTGGCGCAGGAACTCAGCCCCCGCAACCGCATGATTTACGACTCGAAGAATTATCTCTACTATTACCGGCTAACCCCCGACCGCCGCATGCTGTTCGGCGGCCGTGCCGCCTTCTTTCCCGAGAACGACCAGACCATCCGCCGGAGCGCCGAAATTCTGCGCCGCGGCATGATCGATGTCTATCCTCGACTGCGCGACGCCAAAATCGAATACGTCTGGGGAGGCACGCTCGACTTCGCCTTCGACATCATGCCCCACGCCGGGCAGATCGATGGCATGTACTACGCCTTCGGCTACGCCGGACACGGCGTCGCCATGGCCACGTATCAAGGCCAGAAGATGGCGGAACTGATTGCGGGCGATAAGCCAGAGAATCCGTTTGTAGGCAACGCGTTCCCCGGCGCGCCCCTCGGCCTGTACAACGGCAAGCCATGGTTCTTGCCGTTTGCGGGAATGTGGTACAAGTTTCTGGATTGGGTGAGTTGACTTGCGGCGGGAGTGATATGGATCTTTGGACTGGTCTAGCTTGTTTAAAGCCGAATCCTGAGGACAAAGACGCCGATCCATTTGACGGAGGCATGAGGCGAACTAGGCCAATATGCGGAACGGGTTCCGAATGGTCAGCGTGTGATCGATCACCTGCCCGTCCTGCATATCCTCAGAATACAAGATCGTACATCTTGCTTCCAGGGCAGAGGCAACGATGAGAGCGTCATAAATTCTACAACCGTATTTTTCCGCGATTGCTACCGCCTCGTTGTGAGTATCAAGCGTGACCGGGAGTGGGTCGGGGCAGAGGACCTTGATGTTCTCGATTGCGAATCGTACTTCGTCCCAAGGCATTTTTGCCTTCCGCCGCACTACGTCCGCGAACTCGTTTAAGACCTGCACGCTAACCGTTCCACCTTCGGCAATCAAATCCTCCGCCTTCCGGCAGCGTGGATCATCTTGAACAACGGCGTACACAAAGACGTTGGTATCGAAGAAGGCGCTAGCGATCATAGATTTCGTCGCGGTCAAAGACGAATCCGGGAGGGAAGGGACGACGGAGCTTGCGCAGGTTCTCTAAAGCGCGCCGGCGACTTTCATCGCGGCCCACTTCGAATGCGCGTTCACCGGCGACCCGAATCTCGATATCGTCGCCTTCTTTCAGTTCAAGCGCCTTGACCACCGCGGCGGGCAGGCGAACTGCCAGGCTGTTCCCCCACTTCGAAACCTGCATAACCCTCCTTGGATATACATATATGATTGTATATCTATCGGGACGCAATGGCAACAACTCCATACGCTACAGGTCCCGACATCAAAGCAATCCCTCCTCCGATCAAGGCGAAGCGATCACTGCCCACCAGAGCTACCATCGCCATCAACACCGGGGCAGCCACCACGTAGGTCAGCCCCACGCGTCCACCTGGGATGACAAATGCTCGCGGCATTTCGGGCTGTGTTCGGCGCAGCTTCCACGCCGACAGCACCGTTAGCACGGTCGTGGCCGATCCCAGCCAGATATACACCGAGACGAGTTGGCCAAGACTCTGCCACGCCAGCAGTCCGCAGACGACCGATGACAGCACAATCGCAAGCCACGGCGTGCCGTAGCGCGAATGCTTGCGCGTGAGTGCAGCGGGCAGGTATCCGTCTTCCGCCATGGCAAAGGGTATGCGCGTCGTCGCGAGGGTGTTGCTGTTGAGCAGCGCGACATTGCCGGCCATCGCCGCCAGCGTCATCCAGATGCCGAGCCATGGGCGTCCGAGGAACGACCCGCCGATCACATTCGCCGCTTCCGAGAAGTATCCGGTGTGCCAGTTCTGCCAGCCCCCCACCGAGGCCAGTCCCGCAAGCGTGGGCAGGAAATACGCCGCAATCGAGAGCGGCACCACCAGCGCCAGCGCCAGCGGGTAAGCTCGTTGCGGGTTTTCGACTTCCTCGGCCACGGTCGAGACCTGCTCGTACCCGGAATACAGCCATAGACCCAGAGCCAGTCCGACGCCGAAGATCTTGAATTTCGGTTGATGCGGTGGGATCAACGGGACAAACGGATTGTGATGCCACTTCGTGAAGGCGATCACGATCATCGTGATCACCGGCACAAAGATGAAAATCTCCAGCGCGGTCGCGACCTTTCCCACCATCTGGATGCCGCGGACATTGATCCACGTAATCACGGCAATCAGCGTCACGCAGACCAGGTAGTGCTTCCATCCCGTGACCCCGGGAAGGAGATAATCCGTGAAGAGGACCGCGTAGGCTCCGCCCAGCAGGAATGACGACGACCATGTCCACCACCCTGCAAGGAATCCCCAGAAGTCTCCGAAGGCCGCCCGCGTCCAGCGATAGAATCCGCCTTCGACGGGCATGGCGGTGATCAGTTCCGCCGACACCAGCGAGACCGGGATAGACCAGAAAAACGGCAGCATCAGGAGGTAGATCAGCGTCATTCCCGGGCCTGACGTGGTCACCATGCCCTCGAAGCCGAACGGTGCGCCAGTCGTGTAGGAAAACATTACGAAGACGAGATAGAACAGCCCGGCCTTCTGGAGCGCGGAGGATTTGGGTTGGGTCGTCAAAGAATCTACGCCGCCAGCGTCCTCGTCAGCGCGCCTTCGAGTTGCAGCAGCTTTCGCTTCACGTCGAGGCCGCCGCCGTAGCCGCACAGCGTGCCATCGGAGGCAATCACGCGATGGCAGGGGACGACGATCGCGATCGGGTTGCGATTGTTGGCCATGCCCACGGCGCGAAACGCGGTTGGCTTGCCTACTGCGCGGGCGATCGCCGCGTAGGTGCGCGTCTCTCCATAGGGAATCGCCAGCAGCGCACGCCAGCAAGCCAGCTGGAAATCAGTGCCGCGAAGGTCGAGTGGGAAGTTGAACTCGCGCCGCTTGCCAGCAAAATATTCCTCGAGTTCACTCACGTAGGACCGCATCTGGCGAGTGGAGTCTTCGAACTTGAAGCCCTTTCCTTCTTTCTCACCGCGTTTCTCATTGCGAAGATGGCGAGGGTTGGGGCGAATCGATTGCTGTCCGGGCAACCTGGCGTCGAATTCCAGGGCGACCAGTCCTTGGGCTGATGCTGCCAGAAACAGCGGTCCAATCGTCGAGTGCATCGTCGTGCAGTGAAGGGTTTCCATGAAAGCCTCCGACAGCAAACCACGATAGCAGGTCTCAGGCCTTGGGTCTTGGGTAAGACCGACGGGGATGCGTTCCAGCGCAGCATGCAGAGTGGCGGTTGGCGCTTAAGAGGCAAAAGTGGGCCGGCCCCCGACCCACGTAGCCCTACTGTTGCGTTCCCGAAAAGGTGCCACCCTCACCAAAGCAAACCGGGGAATCCGGATTGCAGGACCAAGCGCCTGTAATCGTACCGTTGCTCACGGTCCCGGTGCCGCCGAATACAGCGGCATCCCCAAGTTCGTCAGCTTCAGCAAATAACAAGTCTATGGCGGCATTAGCCGACGCTGGATTAGCGGGGGCTCCGATCAAAACACCTTGGGGTGGATAAATGAAACTACCGGTGCCAGTGATGGAACCTTGCCCTGTATTGTCGTCAGCGATGAAGCAAGCTGGTCCCTCTACCGTGAAGGTACCTATCGGAGTAGCTACGCTGCATGGACTGCCGACCAGGGTTACGTCGAAGATACTACTGGAGCCGCCAGCCTCGGTTGCCGTGATGACCCAGCTACCCGGTATGTTTGTTGAACTAGGGCCCGATTGTTTACTGCTGGACCCACAGCTTGATAACAACGTCCCGACGAACAGCAAAGCAAATACAGCAAACGGAGCAAAAAGTTTCTTCATACGTCTTCTCCTTAGATTGTTAGTGAATTTGCCTCGAAACAAGAGGCGGGGCCCAAGACTGTTGTTAATCACTGCAACGACACCAATAACTCTCGTCCAACAAAGCAACCCGCGTAAATGGCACACGCGTGTGGGAGGGCGTCACGTTCAGGCCATTTTGTGAAGTGCAGTGTTGGCCGTAGCTTTAGTGACGGCACAACCGTGCCGACCTCTTATAAAGGCTGACCTGCCGTCACGATCTGGTCTTGGGCCATTTGTACCGACTCTCAAAGAACTAGGAGGCAGTATGAATAGGTTTCTTGTTGTTGTTGTTCTCTGTGTTGCGATTCCGCTGATGGTTTTCGCTGGCGACAATTCGTACAAAGTGACATACGACGGAGGTTCAATACCCGACACCAAGCCAGGGACGGGAATGAAATTGTTTATCGACTCAAATCAGGTGCGGCTGGTGAGGGATAAGAGCGAGGTCGTAACAATACCGGCTTCTGCCGTCACGGAGATAAGTTACGGTCAAGACGTCCATAGAAGGGTTGGCGCGGCGATTGGGCTTGCAATAGTTTCCTTCGGGATTGGTGCTCTGATGGCTCTTACTAAGTCGAAGAAACATTTTGTCGGATTGACATGGGCCGATGGCGATAAGAAGGGCGGTTTTGCAATGCAGTGCGACAAGAATGACTACCGAGGCGTTCTGGCGGGGCTTGAGGGGATTACGGGAAAGAAGGCCATAGATTCCGAGGCGATGACAGTGAAAAATTGAGCGCCCGGACGAGACGTAATGTCAGCGTGCAGGGCTGGCGTCGTGCCTGACCGTTCCGCAAAACTACTAGCGATGTTCTTAGCTTGTACAAGCTGGCGGGTTGGCGCATCGGAGAGTGGCAGGAAGTCTTAAAGTTCACTGATCGACTTTCCCCACTCCGGAGTCTGTGGGGAGTGCGTACAGTTGACAGAAAGCGGTTTTTGGCCCAGAGTGTGTGCGGCGTGCTTAATGGGCTTACCTCCATCCCCATGAAAAAGGGCTTCTTTATCATCGTTGCCTTGGTGCTGGCCCCTATCCTACTCGTCGGAGTTGTCGCGCTGGCTGCCAGCGACTGGCGGCAGATTGGCTCTACCCCCGGCGGCGATCAGGTTTTGGTCAGCTCGGTTACGTCCCAGAAGAATGGCCTGCGCACCGCCTGGGTGCGCGTCGAATACAAGGAACCCACGAAACTACCGCAGGGTGGTCCCTTTGTGGAGTTGAGGGCTCGGGTTCACTTCAGTTGCGGCGCCGGCAGTGCGGTGCCGAGCGTGGCGAACTCGGAATGGTTCTACTCCCGCGACCGCGGCGGCAAGCTTGTGGTCAGCAAAAAGGCTCGCCGCGATGATCAATTCGGGCAGGCGGCGGAAGGCGATTTCGGAGAAATGGCCCGGGAGTTTGTTTGTAAGCAGAAGTAAAAGCAGTGGCCGGAAAGCAGTGGCCAGTGTCCAGTGGCCACTAAAAACCTAGCACCGCCGGCCTTCTACCGCGTGAAAGGCCGGCTGGACTCCTCTTACTCGCCGCTGATCTCACCGAATACGGATCACTGGCCGCTGCCTTTAGGATTTCCACAGGCTGACACCTCGGTAACTACCCCACCCACTTCCGCGGAGGCTGCTTCCGTCATATGCTGGTAACGAAACGCAGTCGCCGGTGCGCGGCAAAGTCACTCCCTCAATATGGATTCTTTGCGTCTCTATTCGCTGGTGGTTGCGGGTGGCAGCGCCATTGCTCTTGGCGCCTACGGGCTCTTGCGGGGCAAGGCCAAGGGGCCGGTAGAGCTGGAACGGGAACGCCGCACCTGGCTCGACGGCATTGGACGCATCACTGACGGTACCGTCATCGATGTACAGGAATTGCCGGTCAGCGAAGGCCACCACGCTGCCGTGTTCCTCGTTTACAAATATGACGTGGCGGGCGTTTCGTATGAGTGCTCGCAGGACGTAACCTACCTGCGGCAATGGATTAATCTGCATTCCTGCCGGCTGGGGTTGCCTACGTCGGTGAAGTACGACCCGCACAATCCCGGCAATTCCCTGGTGGTCTCGGAAAGCTGGATGGGGCTAAGGCAGTGAAGCAGTGGCCGGTGGCCAGTGTCCAGGCCAGTGACCAGTGACGAGTAAAAGCAAGTCCCCACCGCTTCGGTTTTACTGATCACTGATCACTGGCCACTGGCCACTGACCACTGCTTTCAGATCTGATAGTCGTCCTGGAACAGCTCTTGCGGGGAGATATTGGGCGTGGACGTCTCTTCGTCGATCGCACTGACGAGGTTGGACCCGGCGCCCAGGGCCTCGTGCTTGTGCTGCTGAAACTTCTCCCGCAAATCCTGCACTTCCTCGGCCAGCTTGATAATCACGTCAGAGAGCGGGTCGCGGATGTCTTTGGGGTCGGTGATGACCACGCGTTTGCCGTCGCGCAGAACGATGTGTCCAGGCACGCCGACGATCGTGGAATTGGCGGGCACGCTCCGCAGGACGACGGAACCCGCACCCACACGGCAGTTGTCCCCAATCGTGATGTTACCCAGCAGCTTCGCGCCGGAACCGATGGAGACGTTGTTGCCGACCGTGGGATGGCGTTTGCCTTTCTCTTTGCCGGTTCCACCCAGCGTGACTCCCTGGTAGAGCGTCACATCGTCGCCGACGATGGCCGTCTCGCCGATCACCGTTCCCATGCCGTGATCGATGAACAGGCGCCGTCCAAGCTGCGCGCCGGGGTGAATCTCGATCCCAGTGAATACGCGCGCGACTTGTGACACAAATCTTGCCAGGAAGCGCATGTGGTGGCCCCAGAGCCAATGGCTCAGATGATGCGCCCAGACTGCGTGCAGACCCGGATACAAAACGAGGACCTCGAAGTAGGAACTGGCGGCAGGGTCCGACTCGAAGACGGCGGCAACGTCCTCACGCACTGAGCGGAAGAAGCTGATCATGGGGCAGTTCTCAGTTCTCAGTTCGCAGTTCTCAGTTCTCAGTAAACCCTCAGCCGCCGGCACCGTCGCGCCTTTAACTGAGAAACTGAGAAGCTAGGACTAAGAACTTCTTTTTCCTCTTCCCCATGAACCTAGCCTAGCGGGCGAAAGAGTGCAAGCGTGAGAGCAAAGGGCTGAGAACTGAGAACTGAGGGTCTCTGCCTAGCTGCCGGTCTGGAAGCCGCCACTGGCGGCTACGGTCATGCGGAGATACTTGTAGGGATTGACCGGAGTGTCGTTGATGCGGACTTCGTAGTGCAGGTGAGGCCCGGTGGAACGTCCACTGGAGCCAATGTAACCGATGGTGTCGCCGCGATGGATCTGCTGCCCTGGTGTAACCGCGAAGCCGGAAAGGTGGCCGTAGCGGGTGGAGATGCCGTGGCCATGATCCAGCATGATCGCCTTGCCGTATCCGCCAAGGAAGTCGGCGAAGAGGACAACGCCATCGGCGGGCGCGATCACCGCGTGGCCGTAGGTGCTGCCAATATCCACGCCGCTGTGAAACGCGCCTTCCCCGTTGAAAGGGTCGATGCGCTCCCCGAAGCTGGCAGTGACCTGGCCCTCGACCGGCCAGAGGTTGGGCGCCGAGTTGGCACGGAACCAGTCCGCCGTGGTGGCGTTGCGGGTCATGCCCAGGCTGATGCCAACCGTGGTGGCGCCGGTGAGGGCGGAAGTGCGCAGGGCGCCAAGCTGGTCCAGTGAAGAAGAGACGTCAGCGTCCTGGATTTGCTGCTGCGAGGCTGTAACCAGCGTAGGCTGCGACTTCAATCCATAGAGCGCCGAAACTTCGCTGGCGATCGAGCCCAGAGAAGCGACCTGAACGTCACGCTCCTTGGCGACCTCTTCCAGCCGGGAATAACGATCTTTGAGCTGCTCCTTTTCGGTGCGCAGTTCGTTGTAGCGCGAGACCTTCAGCAGCATGCGGGCATACGAACTGGCGATACCGGTGAGGCTGAGGAAGCCGATGGCCGCGCCGACTACGAATACATACAGGTAATGGACGGGGATGGAGATCTTGCGCAACTGGCCGTCGTCCCCGCGAGCCACGAAAAGTATGTAGAAGCGCTTTTGCAAATGCCCGCCTTCTTCCTTCCGCTTTTGAAGATCTTCCACGTTTAAGATCAGGGCCGGAACTTCAGGCAAAGTTCTGAGGTTGCAGAAAGCCTGTTCGGACCACCTGATTTTTTCGGGCTACGCTTCCCATCTTGGGGAATGGAGATTTAGCGTGCCCTTTCCCTACCGGAACCAGTGCCCAAGCCGAAAACCTCTCGTCTGCAATTGATACGGAATGCAGAACTTAAGCTTGTCCAAAGACTAATTAAACTCGCTCAGACTAAGGGTTTGTGAATGACTGGTAAAAGGTAACAAACTGGGTCCCCCCTGTCAACGGCGCGGAGGGGCAGTTCAAAGTTACTGAAGGAGCGGTAATCGAACGTAACCAGCCGGGAGGTTACCGGAGCCGATGGACACCAATCCATACTGACCAACGGGCCTACGGGCGTGGCCGGGGTGAACAGATCAAACCACGCAAAACAGCCTCGGGAACCAGGCCTGGAAAGGGGGCAGGATGGTGGCCACTCAGCAATGGCGACCCCGGCGGGGACAGGAATGTGGATAGGGATTGCGGATAGGCGATTGGTCCTGGGGACGCTGGGCAGCATCGGGATGTACTCCTCGCTTATAGTGTTGTCGTGGTCATAGCCGAAAAAGCGCTGATTACCAAGATTCGCCGCTTGGCGGCGCCTGCGAAAAGTACAGTCGTTCGGACCGGGATTGGAGACGACTGCGCCGTGCTGCGATTCTTGCCGCGCCCCAGTAGGCAACGAGGCAAGGAAAACGACACGCTGGTCACAACGGATTTCACCCTGGAAGGGATCCACTTTCGGCGGGACTGGCACCCAGCGCAGTCGGTCGGGCACCGGTGCCTGGCCAGAGGACTGAGCGACATTGCAGCCATGGGCGGGGAGCCGGCGGCGGCGTTTCTTTCGCTGGCACTGCCGCGCCACCTGCCGCAGAGCTGGGTCGGCCGCTTTGTCCGCGGCTTGATTGGTCTGGCGGAGAGATACAGCGTGACCCTCGCAGGCGGCGACACGGCGGAGTCGCCCGACGGAGTTCTAGCGGACATTGTAGTAGTGGGGATTGCGCCCAAGGGGAAGGCCGTGTTGCGCTCGGGGGCGCGGCCCGGCGACCGTATTTTCGTCAGCGGAGAGTTGGGCGGCTCGGCTGCGGCAGTGTGGGAGATGCGGAAAACACCCAGGAGGAAGCTGAATCCGAGGGAGTATCCGCGGCATTTCTTCCCGGAGCCCCGAATCGAGTTGGGCCGCGTTCTGCGCGAGCAAGGCCTGGCATCCGCGATGATCGACACCAGCGACGGCCTCTCGACCGACCTAGCCCACATCTGCGAAGAGAGCGGCGTGGGTGCGGAAGTCGAGGCGGAACTCATCCCCTTGGCCAGCGTGGGCAAGCCGGCACGAGCAGTCAATCTTCAATTTGCCTTGCACGGCGGGGAAGACTACGAACTACTGTTCACCGTGCGCGGCGGCAAGCGGATCCCCTCACGCATTGCGGGAGTTCCCATCACGCCCATTGGGCACATCACGCGCGGGCGGAGGATTTTTCTGAGGAACGAGGGCGGCGTGGGGTACGAACTCCGGCCCGGGGGGTGGGAGCACTTCGGAAGGTAGTGAGTACCTCGGTTACCCTTTACGCGCCATGTATCTACCTCCGCCGGAAAAACGGGGCTAGAGTAGGGATTATGTCTTTCTCCCGAATTGTCTGCCTCCGTGTTTTCCTAGGCTTGCTAGTGATTGCTGTCGCATCGGCAGCACCCGCTGGCCAGTCGAAGAAGGAACCACCTCCGCCGCCGGCGCATGCCAGGGCTCCAGTGCCCGCGATCACCGATGAGTACGTGCACAAGGAATTTGGCGACAACTGTTCGCTGCTTCCCGGCCCTCCTCAATTTGTCGGCGATCTCGACGGCGACGGAGTGGATGATCTTGTAATCGCTGCGCGCTGCAAGAATCCCATGGCCGACCAGGCCGAATATGGCTTTCTCGTCGCAGATCCCTACAACAGCTTTCTGGGCTTCGGCGAAGTCAAAGTCACTTCGACATTTGCCTCGGATGTGCCGGAGCGCAAGGGAATTTCTCTGCTGATCGTCCACGGCGTGGGCCCCGAGGCCTGGCGTTCCAGCAAGCAGAAGCCCAAGTTCCTGCTGATTAACCTGCCCTTCAAAACGCTCACCGTAAAAAGGCTGGCGCTGAAAAAGAAGACCATCCTTGGCATCTACATGGAAGAGCAGGGTGAAGGCGAAGCCACGTCGTCGGTAATCTTCTGGGATGCGAAGAGGTCGAAGTATCGCTACCAGATCCTGGGATCGGATTTGGAGTAGCGGCGGAGCCTGCACTCAGCAAACGGAGGCGGATTGAATGAGTAGCTGTTCACCTGTGGGTGACCATGCTCGCGGCTAATCTAAGCCGGAGTTCGACGAAGCTCTTTCCCACGGCGGGGGGACTTTAACCGACGCCATCCCAGCAGCCTGTGCCGCCTGAATGCCCATCTCCGTATCCTCAAAAACCAGACAGGATTCCGGCACAACTCCGAGTGTGGCGGCTGCCAGCAGGAAGGCCTCCGGATCGGGTTTGCTCTTCTTGTAGTCTCCGGCACAGACCAACGTATCGAATCGATCGAGGAGGTTCAGCGAAACCAGCGACGCAGTCACCGATTCCCTGGTGCTTCCCGACACGACGGCGAACGGAGTGCGGCCATACTCGGCATCGATATGCTCCAACACTTCGGGAACGGCCTGGAGTTGCGGTAGCAGGTCGAAGTAGAGGTTTTCTTTTCGGCGGGAGACCAACTCTAGCGGCATATTCAGCGCATGCCTTGCGTTTAGCGTGGATATGATCTCTGCTACGGGCATTCCGCCCCATGCGTAGAAAAGCTTTTCCTCAAGTTCGCAATTCCATTCCCCAAGCGCCTTCTTCCATGCCAGGTAGTGAAGCGGCATCGAATCAGCAATGGTGCCGTCGCAGTCGAACAAATACGCTCGAAATGAACCCTCGGGCAATTTCAGCTTCATGTGACCGGTCGATTTTCCTCTGGCACTATTCTAAATGGCGGGCTATCTAAACCTGCACGCGTCGGTCCACTCTCCATAATCCTTCCGTGTGAGTCACCTGCGCCGGGGTCGACCGTAAAGAGATTCGATGGCCGCGAATTTTTCACTCCTGGGCAGTTGCTCCGAAATTACTTCGCGATCCTGCCGGTACACTCCATAAGCGCGCGCGTAGCTCTTGGAGCGGATGACCCTGTAAAATTTCCCGGCAACGAACTCGATTGCACAGTTGTTGTCAATCGCGATGCCGAAGCTTGCGGTCTTCCGCATCATCTCCTTGAAGTGTTTTCTTCGAGGCACCCCTAAAGTCATGCTGTTGTAATGCGGACAATGTATCCCGCGGATCAGCCCCAGTCCCTTCACGTTTATGTATTCCCACTTTTGCGGGTTGTAAAACGACATCGAATCGGAATGTCCAGACTCGAACCAGCAGATTGCGCCTGCGCTAATGCCGGAAAGCACAGTTCCGTTCTCGTAGGCCGCTATAAGAAGTTTATCGACGCCCAGCCGCCGCCAAAGCCGCATCATCATCAGTGTATTTCCACCGCCCACGTAAATGATGTCTGCCGCCCGGATCTTCGCCCGGATGTTCTCCTTCGATGGCTGTTCTTTGATGAGGAAGAGAACGTCAGTCTTGCACTTTAAGAAAGTGCCGAAGTATTCCTGGACGTGCTTCCAATACATCTCGGAGTCCGAACTTGCGGTCGGAATAAAGAGCAGCTTCGGATTCTTCTTTTTCGAGAGCCGGATAATCTCCCGATCAATCGCAGCAGTGCCCCTTGTTCTTATATTTCCGCCGCCGATGGCAACAATTATTCCTGGCATCTGTTTCATCCTATCGTCAAAGTCGAATCGCTGCGTCTCCCACCCGCTATAATCCCTTCGCAGATGAATCTCGAAGAAAAAGCTGCAGAACTGAAAAAGCGCAACCAGCTCGCCGAAGCCGGCGGAGGCGAGAAGCGGCGCGAGCGCCAGCACAAAGAAGGCAAAATGTCGGCGCGGGAGCGTATCGAGTTCCTGCTCGACGAAGGCACCTTCGAAGAGACCGACAAGCTGGTCACGCATCACTGCAACGACTTCGGCATGGCCGAACAGAAGTTCTACGGCGACGGCTTTATCACCGGCTACGGCCGCATCGAAGGGCGGCTGGTGTACGTCTTCGCGCAGGATTTCACTGTGTTTGGCGGGTCACTCTCGGAGACGAATGCGGGGAAGATCGTCAAAATCATGGATCTGGCCGCCAAAGTGGGCGCGCCGTTGATTGGGTTGAATGATTCCGGAGGTGCGCGCATTCAGGAAGGCGTGGCGTCGCTGGCCGGATATGCCGACATCTTTCTGCGCAACACGTTGTATAGCGGGGTGGTTCCGCAGATTTCGGCGATCATGGGCCCGTGCGCCGGCGGCGCGGTGTATTCGCCCGCCATCACCGACTTCGTCCTCATGGTCGATAAGACTTCCTACATGTTCATCACCGGACCCGATGTCATCAAGACGGTGACGCACGAAGAAGTCACTAAAGAGCAGCTCGGCGGAGCGATGACCCACAACGAAACCTCAGGCGTAGCGCACTTTCTGGCGCATGACGATGCCGAGTGCTTGTCGATGGTGCGAGAGCTGTTGAGTTTCGTTCCGTCGAATAATCTGGACGACCCTCCGCGCAAGCCCTGCAATGATCCGACTGACCGTGCGGATGCCGCGCTCGACACGATCGTGCCCGCGCAGTCGAATCTCCCTTATGACATGAAGGATGTGATCCATGCCGTGGTGGACGATGGATACTTCTTCGAAGTGCAGGAGCACTACGCGAAAAACATAGTCGTGGGATTCGCGCGCCTGGACGGCAAGCCGGCCGGCATCGTCGCCAATAATCCGGCCATGCTGGCGGGAACGCTCGACATCAATGCTTCTGTGAAGGGCGCGCGCTTCGTCCGCTTCTGCGATTGCTTCAACATTCCGCTGATCACGTTTGAAGATGTCCCGGGATTCCTGCCCGGCACCGCGCAGGAGTACGGCGGCATCATCAAGCACGGCGCGAAACTGCTCTACGCCTTCGCCGAAGCTACGGTGCCGAAGGTGACGGTGATCACGCGCAAAGCCTACGGCGGAGCCTATTGCGTGATGGCGTCGAAGCACATCCGTACCGATGTGAACTATGCGTGGCCGACGGCGGAGATCGCGGTCATGGGCCCCGAAGGCGCGGTGGACATTGTTTATAAGCGCGAACTAGAGGCAGCAGGTGCATCCGGGGCGGAGAATCGCGAAGCGGTCCGCCAAAAGAAGATCGAAGAATTCCGCGACCGCTTCGCCAGCCCCTACGTCGCAGCCGACCGCGGGTTTGTCGATGCCATCATCCAACCGCGCGAGACGCGCAAGAAATTAATTCAGGCGCTCGCGATGCTGGAGACAAAGCGGGATAAGAATCCGCCGAAGAAGCATGGGAATATACCGCTGTAACTAATCTGGGAGCTTCTTGGGGGTGAGGCTAGGTGGGCGCCAAGAAATAAGAGTTCCGAGGTGGTGTCGGGTCCATTCGTCTCGGCCAGTAGCTCGCTTATGACCCTTGCTTGACCTGCTATGGCAGATTCCCTTGCGGGGTGCTGCATGCGATCTTCGCTCGGGCTCCGGGCTTACCGCCAACCGGAAAAACCTACCCAACGCCTCGGAACTCTATCCTGCCTTCGACGTTTCTTCTTGTTCTCCTCGACCAGCGCTTTGCTATAGACCCTTGCTTGCCCTCCCTGCTCACTTTCATGAAGAGGGTGACTGCGCTTGAGTCCCGGACGCCACACCAACCGGAAAAACTTTAGAAGCTGTCAAAGAACGATTATGGTTTTACTCTTTCTATTTTTGGAGTCAACAAAAACTTTGCGTTTGTAACTCGCGTATTTTCAGCCGAGTGCATGCCGTCCACAGGCGGGTGACCGGAATTGGTGCAGGCGGCGGAGCAGGTTCGCGCAGAAGGCTTGCCAGATGCGGGTTTTCGCGGTCGAGGACGGAGAACGGTGGCGCCGCGATGGATCGACGATCGTGTCAGGCCTTGTGAAAATCGCGCACATCCATTGTTGGGCAAGGAATTTTGGATTTAGAGCGAGGACTTCAATCGACTTCGATGGCCTCGTCGAGGAATTGTTTGTCTGCTTCTTCAGAGCCGGAGAGTTCAAACGAGCTCGTAATTGCGGCTTTCCCCTTATCCACGCTCGTGATGACGTAGGAGCAGCCGAACCAGTGGGCTTCGGCGAGGTCGGTCTGCGACCAGCGGGCCGGGTGGTCGGGGTGGGAATGATAGAAGCCGATAATATCCTCACCGCGCTCGCGACCTTCACGCTGGATGCGCACTAGTTCGCGAGGATCGATGTTGTAGCGGTTCTGAGGCGAATCGGTACGCGTGTTGCCGCAGCGCGCAGTCGCGGTGACGATGCGGGCGCCCTCGTCGTCGATGCGGCCGAGCAGCACGCCGCAGCACTCGTGTGGGTAGGTTTCTTCGCCGTGGCGGCGGAGGGCTTCGTAGTCTTTGGGTGCGATCTTCAGCATCGAAATCAGAATCTACCACTGAGGCACGGACGCACGGAGTAAGGCAATTTCAAAAGTGCAGAACAAAAAATCCGCAACAAGGGTCCTTCCCTTGATTCTCTCCGCGTCTCTGTGGTGGGTGTTCTTATCCTTCAGTCCAGAATCTTTCACTTAAGTACTTGTCTCCTGAATCGCAGAGGATCGTTACAATCACCGCTTGCTGCTCTTTTCTTAACTGAAGTCGCTCGGCGACTCTGAGGCTTGCAAAGACGCTGGCTGCGGCCGAGATCCCCAGGAGCAAGCCGCATTCGCGGGCGATACGGCGACACATGGCGTAGGCGTCTTCGGTTGCGATCTCCAGGTTTTCATCCGCGAGTTTCGGGTCGTAGATCCTGGGGACGATCGCGCTGGACATGTGCTTGGCGCCTTCGATACCGTGAAAAGCGGAATCGGGTTGCAGCGAGATGCAGCGGACCGTAGGGTTGAGTTCCTTGAGACGCCGCGACGTGCCCATGAACGTGCCGCTGGTACCGAGCATGGCAACAAAGTGGGTGATGCGCCCTTCGGTCTGTTGCCAGATCTCGTTAGCCGTGCCGTGATAGTGGGCGAGCCAGTTGGCGTCGTTGGAGTATTGATCGGCGTAGAAGTATAGATCCGGATGCTTGGCGGCAAGTTCGCGAGCCGCCCGGATGGCGCCGTCGGAGCCATCGCCAGGATCGGTATAGATAATGTTCGCGCCATAGGCGCTCAAGATCTTCTTGCGCTCGGCGGAAACATTCTGCGGCATGCACAGCGTGACCGGGAATCCCTCAGCCGCGGCCAGCATGGCATAGGCAATGCCAGTGTTACCGCTGGTGGCGTCGAGCAGAGTCTTACCAGGAGCGAACTGACCGCTGGTGCGGCCTTCCGTGACGATGTTGGCTGCGGCGCGGTCTTTCACGGAGCCACCGGGGTTGTGCCATTCGGCCTTGCCCAAAAGTGTCACGCTGGGGAGATGCGCGGTGAGTTGATCAAAGCGCAGCAGCGGAGTGTTGCCGATTCGGTCGAGCAGACTCTGCCCCGGACGCGGGATGCCGGGCTCCGGCGCATGATGCGCTGGGTAGGTTGGCGCCAACCGGGCTGAGGTCTGACCCATATTCGAACCATTTCCTCGTGACTATCGTAATATGCAAAGAAGGGCGAAACACGTTATGTACTATGGTGTCTTTAGATGAGACAGATTGCAAGTCGATGCAGTCCCAAAACACAGCTGCGCACAATTTGCGCTGCGGCTGCATCTAACAAAGAAATTGGAAGCCTGGAAAATGTCGAAAGCGATAGAAGCACGAACCTACGAGGACGCGCTGGTCTGGCTGCGCGAGCACGGTTTCGATGTGCTCGAGGCGCCGGGCATGAACGGGCGCGTGTTCCTCAGAAAATACAACGTCTCGGCAGCGATTCAGAAGACGGCGGAGGATGGCGTAAAGATTTTTGCGCATCCCGGCTACCTGATCGGCAGCGAGATCTCAAAGCTGGTCAACCGCGGCTACCAGCAGTTCTTGAAGAATTCGAAGACGGAAGTTCCCGCGACTGCCGACCACCTCAAAGCGCTGCAGTCGTTTACGGAAGAACTGAAAGAAGCGCTCGGATTGCCAAGCCTTTACAACGAGTCGCTGGGGACGGTGAGCGAGTCCTACCACTACGACCGCATTGAGGATCGCGACAAGGCGCCGGTTAATCGGCCGAAGCGGCCCTGGGAAGTTGCGGGTAAAGCGGCCGCCGCCAAGAAAGGCCGGGCGTAAGGCTCAAGAATCGCTCGGCTCGCTTCGAAATCCTTCCGCAGTTATCTCCTATCGTGCGAAACTGGTGCGCTCCCGCTTAGGGGTCTGGAGGCATGCATGCGCAGGTTTGTTCTCTGTCTCGTTTTCTCCTCTTGGGGTTTGCCGATCGTGCTGCTCGCAACCGGCGATCAGGCCAGTGCCCAGGCGGTGCTGAGCGGCTATGGCCGCGAGGGCGCGAAAGCGGTCGAGCACGTGCTGCGCACGCAGCAGGAAGCCTGGAACCGGCACGATCTGGAAGGTTTTATGGCGGGCTATTGGAATTCCACGGAGCTGACGTTCTTCTCTGGCGCCCAGGAACAGGATGGTTGGCAGGCCACAATGGACCGTTACCTGGCCAAGTACTCGAGTCCAGGGCATGAAATGGGGAAGCTGGAATTTTCCGCTCTGCGCATCGAGATGCTCAGCTCCGACGCAGCCTTTGTGCGCGGCTCGTGGCAGTTGACGATGTCCGATGGGAAGAAGCCTCACGGATTATTCACGCTGCTGTTCCGTAAATTCCCCGAGGGATGGAAGATTGTGCACGACCATACTTCAGCGGGGGAATGAACCAGATTCCGGCTGCTCACTCACCTTTTCGTGCGGACTTGGACTCGGGTGCCTTCGAGGAGTTTGCCGTTTGTTAATTCTACGACGCCGTTGCGGATTACGCCCTCCAGTTCCTGCTGGGCGGGATTCGTAGCTGGAGATCCCTGGACTGCTATGGTCGTACGACCTTCAGAGCGCATACGTCCTGCCTTGCCTTCAGGGTTGTTGCCTACGTCGGCGTTGGCGGGCAAGAGCGCCCTCGCCATATGGTCCGTGGTGACACTTTTTCCCACGCCTTTGTCCATGGCTTCGTTGGCCAGCCGGTCGGCTTCCCGGTTGTGTTCGCGGAGAGCGTGGCCTATCGAAAACCATTCCAGTTGAGCAATCAATTCTTTGGCGCGGCCGTGGAGATCCTTAAGCGTTGCGTTCTTCACTTTGTAGATGCCCTTGATCTGGCGAACCAGCAACTCGGAATCGCTGATCAGCTTGAGCGCCTTCGGACCATGTTTCAGGGCGTATTCGAGGGCAGCGATCAGGCCCTGATACTCGGCGAAGTTGTTGGTCTGGTGGCCGAGGTATTCACTTAACTGAGCGACCTTGCGTCCGGACTGATCCTGGATTACGACGCCATAACCGGCGGGGCCGGGGTTGCCGCGCGCTCCGCCGTCGCTGTGGGCGATGAGGTATTGCTCGGGAGGATTCTCGCGGTGGGAATCGTCGCGATGGGGGAAAAGAGGTTTGATTCCGGCGGTGCGGGAAGGAGGCATGTTCCCGAGTTTACAACGAGGGGGAGCTGAGCAAGACGGGGCATTCGAATGCTGCCAGGGTCGTGGGATGTTGGCAGGCGGA